>Ga0307508_10001040_pt1 | contig 32178 bp, 22 predicted proteins | sample 9_EM_MG_FD_203089 | JGI IMG/M metagenome (GOLD analysis project Ga0307508, IMG submission 203089) | Populus trichocarpa ectomycorrhiza microbial communities from riparian zone in the Pacific Northwest, United States - 9_EM | ecosystem: Host-associated > Plants > Roots > Unclassified | place...
GTTGGAGTTCCTCAAGACCCTGTGACTATGCGCAGTTCAACGGCGCGACCGCCGTCCCTCTTGCGAGGGCGGTGTCGCCTCGTTGCAGGGCCAACTGCACATAACTGGGTCCTGTGCATAACGCTGCAAAGCGGGTCTACCTCGGAAGCGGTCACCACGCGTAATCTCCGTTCAGGCTGCTCCCTTCGACTGGGCTCAGGGCGAACAGAGGATCGTGGTCGAAGGTAGTCCCACTCAGAATCAAATAAGACCCTGTGCGACATGCTTTCGCATGCGCACAGGGCCAAGGCCCGCTCTGATCAAGCGGGGATTCCGTAGGTGCCTGCAGGGTTCAATGCGACTCGCGTGGCACCGCGTGCCCGCGGCAGCCGACGAGGAAGTCGAGGTCGGCACCTTGGTCGGCCTGCATCACGCGCTCCACGTACAAACCTTGGTAGCCGGTGCGCATGGCCACCGGCTCGGGCGTCCACTTCGCGCGGCGCGCGGCGAGTTCGGCATCGGGCACGTCGAGGTGCAGGCGGCGGCCGGCCACGTCGACTTCGATCCAGTCGCCGTCTTGCACCAACGCCAGCGGGCCGCCGGCCGCGGCTTCGGGCGCCACGTGCAGCAGCACAGTGCCGTAGGCCGTGCCGCTCATGCGCGCGTCCGAGATGCGGACCATGTCGGTCACGCCCTGGCGCAGCACCTTGGGCGGCAGGCCCATGTTGCCGACCTCGGCCATGCCGGGGTAGCCCTTGGGGCCGCAGTTCTTCAGCACCAGCACCGAGTTGGCATCGACATCGAGCGTCTCGTCGACGATGCGCTCTTTGTAGTGCTCGATGTTCTCGAACACCACCGCACGGCCGCGGTGCTGCATCAGCGCCGGTGTGGCGGCCGAGGGCTTGAGCACGCAGCCCAGCGGTGCGAGGTTGCCGCGCAGCACGGCAATGCCGCCGCTCTCGACCAGCGGCTTGTCCAGCGGGCGGATCACCTCGGTGTTGTGGTTGGGCGCGTTCTTCACGTTGTTCCACAGCGTGCTGCCATTGGCGGTGAGCACGTCTTTGTTCAACAGGCCGGCGTCGCCGAGTGCACGCAGCACGGTGGGCAGGCCGCCGGCATAGAAGAAGTCTTCCATCAGGAAGCGGCCCGAGGGCATCAGGTCGACCAGCGTGGGCACGTCGCGCCCCAGCGCGTCCCAGTCGTCGAGGTTGAGGCTGGCGCCGGCGTCGGCATGCACGCGGCCGGCGATGGCCATGAGGTGCAGCACCGCGTTGGTCGAGCCGCCGATCGCGGCGTTGGTGCGCACGGCGTTGACGAAAGCATCGCGCACCAGCAGCTTCGACAGGCGCAGGTCTTCACGCACCATGTCGACGATGCGCCGGCCCGACATCTGCGCGAACGCATAACGCCGCGAGTCGACCGCAGGGATGGCCGCGTTGCCCGGCAGCGTGACGCCCAGTGCCTCGACCATCGAGGCCATGGTCGAGGCCGTGCCCATGGTCATGCAGTGGCCGGCCGAGCGCGACATGCAGCTCTCGGCCTGCATGAAATCGTCCATGCTCATCTCGCCGGCGTTGACCTTCTCGGAGAAGAGCCACACATGGGTGCCCGAGCCGATGCGCTCGCCCTTGTAGTTGCCGTTCAGCATGGGCCCGCCCGAGACCATGAGCGTCGGCAGGTCGCAGCTGGCCGCGCCCATCAGCAGCGCGGGCGTGGTCTTGTCGCAGCCGGCGAGCAGCACCACGCCGTCGATCGGGTTGGCGCGGATCGACTCTTCGACGTCCATGCTCGCGAGGTTGCGGAACAGCATGGCGGTGGGCCGCAGGTTGGTCTCGCCGAGCGACATCACCGGGAATTCGTAGGCCACGCCGCCGGCTTCGAGCACGCCGCGCTTCACGCGCTCGGCGATGTCTCGGAAGTGCGCGTTGCAGGGCGTGAGCTCGCTCCAGGTGTTGCAGATGCCGATGACGGGGCGGCCGTCGAAGGCGTCGTCGGGCAGGCCCTGGTTCTTCATCCAGCTGCGGTGGATGAAGGCATCTTTGTCGGTGCCGGCGAACCAGGATTCGGAACGCAGCCTGCGCCGTGCGGGTTTGGGTTTGGTGTCAGCGGACATGGTGATTTCTGGGCTGCAATCAGGGTGACGAAAGCGGCTGGCCGCAGCAGGCGACCCAGGTCTCGACAAAGCGTTCGGCGTGCGCGGCGACTTGTGCCGGCAAGTCGCCGGGGCGGTAGAGCGCCGAGCCGAGGCCGAAGCCAGCCACGCCGGCGTCGAGGTAGGCGCGCATGCTCTGCGGCTGGATGCCGCCGACGGGGTACAGGCGCACCTCGGCCGGCAGCACGGCGCGCCAGGCCTTGACGATCGGCGGCGTGACGGCTTCGGCGGGGAAGAGTTTCAGGCCATCCGCGCCCGCGGCGAGCGCGGCAAAGGCTTCGGTGGGTGTCGCGACACCCGGCAGGCACACGAGGCCAGCCGCCTTGGCGGCGCGGATCACGGCCACGTCGGCATGCGGCATCACGATCAGCTTGCCGCCGGCTTCCCTCACCTGGCGCACCTGCGCTTCGGTCATCACCGTGCCGGCGCCGACCAGCGCCCGCGTGCCGACATGGCGCGACAGGGCCTGGATGCTTTGCAGCGGCGACGGTGAATTCAATGGCACCTCGATGAGCGTGAAGCCATGCGCCATCAGCGCGTCGGCCACGCCGACCACCTCGTCGGGCTTCACGCCACGCAGGATGGCGATCAGCGGCAAGTGCTTCGCGAGGTCGGTGGTCAGGGTGTCCATGGACGGCTCCTTCAGTGAGAGATCAGCTTGGCTTGCAGCGCGATGCGTTGCAGGCCACGCGCCGCCGCACGTTCGTCGGCGACACGCACGTCGAGGCCGGCCGATGCCAGCAGCGGGCGGTAGACCTCGGCGAGCGAGGAGCTGGCGATCAGGTCGGCGCGCTTGGCAGCAGCTGCAGCCGGGCCGGCCTCGCGTGCCAATGCGGCCAGTGCGTCGTGGAGTTCGGTGCCGAGCAGCAGGCCCGACAGGCAGCCGCGCTGCTGGTCGGCGCCGAGTTCGCCGCACAGCCAGCGCGCGCGCAGCGCAAACAGTTTTTCAAGCAGGCCGCCCGGTGCGCGTGCTTGCGCGAGGCCGAGCGCAAAGCCGGTGGCGTCGATGTGTTCGCCGGCCATCGAACGGGCGAGCAGGCTGTGCTGGCCGAGCAACTCGAACAGCTCGCCGGTCATGAAGGTGCGAAACCAGACGATGCGCCCGTACTCGCGCCAGACCCACTTGCTGTGCGTGCCGGGGAGCACGGCCAAGCCGGTGCCGTCATGCTCGTCGTCGAGGCCGACGAGTTGTGTTTCTTCTCCGCGCATCACATCGGGTGCTGCCGTGCCCGTGCCACGCAGCATCACGCCGGGCACGATGTGGCAGCGGCAATCGAAAGGCACCTCGATCAGCGCGCCAGCCAGTTCACTGGCACCGCTGGGCGCAGGCACGTACGGTGCCTCTGCCCAGCCTTGCCGGCTGCCGACCATGCCGCTCATCAGCACCACGCTGCCGTCGCGCAACCACTCGCCCACCGCGCTGCGCAGCACCGCGGCAAAGCCCCCCGGCGCCACCTTGAGCAGGCCCTGGTCGCTGCGGTGCTGCGCCAGCACCGCGCCCGACGCATCGAAGCGCCAGACGCGCAGGCTGCTGGTGCCCCAGTCCACGGCGATCAGTTGATTCAGGCTCATGCGGGTCAGGCTCCGGTTTCTTGGGCTCGCGGGGCGAACGCCTATCGGCCCTGGGGGCTCCAGCGCAGCACCAGCGGGTCTAGCCGTTTTGCGGTTTCAATCAGGCCGGCGCGCGTGTCGGGGTGCATCGCAGGCAGCGGGTGGCGCGGTGCTTCGCAGGCGATGACGCCGCCTTCTTTCATCAGCGCCTTGGCGGCCAGCAGGCCAGCCTGGCGGTTCTCGTAGTTGATGAGCGGCAGCCACTTCTGGTAGAGCGTGTAGGCCGTCTCGCGGTCGCCATTGCGGTGCGCTTCGATGATGGGGCGGATGCCGTCCATGTAGGCGCCGCCGGTCATCGAGCCGGTGGCTCCAGCATCAAGGTCGGGCAGCAGCGTGATGGCCTCTTCGCCGTCCCACGGGCCTTCGATCGCGTCACCGCCGAGGCGGATCAGTTCGCGCAGTTTCGACGCCGCGCCGGCCGTCTCGATCTTGAAGTACGACACATGCTCGATCTCGCGCGCCATGCGGGCGAGGAACGCAGCCGACAGCGGCGTGCCGGCGGCCGGCGCGTCCTGAATCATGATGGGGATGCCCACCGCGTCCGACAGCCGCGCGTAGAACTCGTGAATCTGCGGCTCGCCGACGCGGAAGGTGGCGCCGTGGTACGGCGGCATCACCATCAGCATGGCCGCGCCCATGGCCTGCGCGCGGAGGCTGCGCTCGATGCAGACCTGGGTGCTGAAGTGCGTGGTCGTCACGATCACCGGCACGCGGCCGGCCACATGCTCGAGGATGGTCTTGGTGAGCACTTCGCGCTCGTCGTCTGCCAGCAGGAATTGCTCGGAGAAGTTGGCGAGGATGCAGATGCCGTCGGAGCCGGCGTCGATCATGAAGTCGATGCAGCGCTTCTGGCTGACGAGGTCGAGTTCACCGGATTCGGTGAACGTGGTGGGTGCGACGGGGAAGATGCCGCGGTAGCGTGGGGTGTTCATTCAAAGCGTCCTGTGGCGGTCAAGCTCGTCATTCCCGCGAAGGCGGGAATCCATGGTGTCGATATCGTGGTGTTGCCTGCATCCTGGATCCCCGCCTGCGCGGGGATGACGGAGACGTGGTGGGCGGTCATGTCCATCGATCAATGGGAGTGGCGCGGCACGGCATCGCCGCGGCAGCCGACGAGGAAGTCGAAGTCGCAGCCTTCGTCGGCCTGCAGCACGTGGTCGACGTACAGGCGCTGGTAGCCGCCCGTCATGCCGGGTGTCGGTGCCTTGAAGGTGGACAGGCGCTCGGCCAGTTCGGCGTCGGTGATGTCGAGGTGCAAGCGGCCGGCGAAGGCGTCGAGTTCGATCCAGTCGCCGTCGCGCACTGCCGCCAGCGGGCCGCCGTCGGCGGCTTCAGGCGCGACGTGCAGCACCACGGTGCCGTAGGCCGTGCCGCTCATGCGGGCGTCGGAAATGCGCACCATGTCCTTCACGCCTTGCTTCAGCAGCTTGGGCGGCAGGCCCATGTTGCCGACCTCGGCCATGCCGGGGTAGCCCTTGGGGCCGCAGTTCTTCATCACCAGCACCGAGCTTGCATCGACCTCGAGCGTCTCGTCGACGATGCGCTTCTTGTAGTGGTCGAAGTCTTCGAACACCACGGCGCGGCCGCGGTGCTTCAGAAGTTCGGGTGTGGCGGCCGAGGGCTTGAGCACCGCACCGCGCGGCGCGAGGTTGCCGCGCAGGATGCACATGCCACCGTCGGCCATCAGCGGTTTGTCGAGCGGGCGGATCACTTCGTCGTTGAAGTTCGGTGCCTCGCGCACGTTGTCCCAGATCGAGTGGCCGTTGACGGTCAGCGCATCGGGGTGCGGCAGCAGCTTGTTTTCGCCGAGGCGGCGGATCACCGCAGGCAGGCCGCCGGCGTAATAGAACTCCTCCATCAAGAAGCGGCCCGAGGGCTGCAGGTCGACGATGGTCGGCGTGCCGCGGCCGATGCGCGTCCAGTCTTCCAGCTCCAGCGGCACGCCCAGGCGTCCGGCAATGGCCTTCAAATGGATCACCGCGTTGGTCGAGCCGCCGATGGCCGCGTTGATGCGGATCGCGTTCTCAAAGGCCTCGCGGGTGAGGATCTTCGACAGCTTCAGGTCCTGCTTCGCCATTTCCACGGCGCGCATGCCCGACATCTGCGCCAGCACGTAGCGGCGCGCATCGACCGCCGGGATAGCTGCGTTGTGCGGCAGCGAGGTGCCGAGCGCCTCGGCCATGCAGGCCATGGTCGAGGCCGTGCCCATGGTGTTGCAGGTGCCGGCCGAGCGCGACATGCCGGCCTCGGCCGATAGGAACTGATGCAGGTTGATGTCGCCGGCCTTCATCGCCTCGTGCAGGCGCCACACGGCTGTGCCGGAGCCGATGTCCTTTCCTTCGAGCTTGCCGTTCAACATCGGCCCGCCGGTGACGACGATGGCGGGCACGTCGCAGCTGGCCGCACCCATCAGCAGTGCGGGGGTTGTCTTGTCGCAGCCGGTGAGCAGCACCACCGCGTCGATCGGGTTGCCGCGAATGGCTTCTTCGACGTCCATGCTCGCGAGGTTGCGCGTGAGCATCGCGGTCGGGCGCAGGTTCGATTCGCCGTTGCTGAACACCGGGAACTCGACCGGGAAGCCGCCCGCCTCGGAGATGCCGCGCTTCACATGCTCGGCAATCTTGCGGAAGTGCGAGTTGCAGGGTGTCAACTCGCTCCAGGTGTTGCAGATGCCGATGATCGGGCGGCCGTCGAACTCATGGTCGGGGATGCCCTGGTTCTTCATCCAGCTTCGGTACATGAAGCCGTTCTTGTCGGCGGTGCCGAACCATTCGATCGAGCGCAGTTTCTTTTTCGTTTCGGTGGTCATGGAAAGGTCTTCAGGAAGGCTTGGCAGAGCGCGCAGCGAACACCCGCTGCAGCAGGCAGAACACGAACAGCAAGGCGCCGACGACGATGCGCGTCCACCAGGAGCTGAGCGTGCCGTCGAAGGAGATGAGCGTCTGGATGATCCCGAGCATCAGCACGCCGAAGAGGGTGCCGAACACATAGCCCACGCCGCCGGTGAGCAGCGTGCCGCCGATCACGACGGCGGCGATGGCGTCGAGTTCCAGGCCCACCGCGTGCAGGCCGTAGCCCGAGAGCATGTAGAAGGTGAACACCACGCCGGCCAGCGCCGAGCAGAGGCCCGACAGCGTGTACACGCCGATGACCGTGCCGCGCACCGGCAGGCCCATCAGCATGGCCGAGTGCTCGCTGCCGCCCACCGCGTAGACCGCGCGGCCGAAGGGCGTGCAGTGCGCGATGAAGATGGCGGCGAGCAACACCGCGATGGCGATCAGCGCGCCGATGGAGATCGAGGCCGTCTCTTCGCCGAAGGCCCACACGGGAATGCGCGCCTGCGAGATGGCCGAGTACACCGGGTTGGTGATGTCGATCGAATCGATGCTGATCAGGTAGCAGAGGCCGCGCGCCATGAACATGCCCGCCAGCGTGACGATGAAGGGCTGCAGCCGGAAGCGCTCGATCAGGAAACCCTGCAAGGCGCCGAAGGCAGTGCCCATCGCCAGTACCAGCGGCAGCACCGCGAACGGGCTCCAGCCATGGCGCTGCACCAGCGAGGCCGAGACCATGGTCGTCAGCGCGATCACCGAGCCGACCGACAGATCGATGCCGCCGGCCAGGATCACGAAGGTCATGCCGACCGCGCAGATGATCAAGAAGGCGTTGTCGATGAACAGGTTCAGGAACACCTGCGGCGCGAAGAAGCCGGTATAGAACACCGAGCCCAGTGTGGCCATCAGCACGAAGAGCGAGATGGTTGCGGTGAGCGGCAGGTACTTCGGCTGGATCTTCATCACGGCGGGTGTTGCAACCGGCTGGCGGGCCTCGACCGTTGGGGAGACGACCGCGCTCATGCCCGCACCTCGCCGCGCGCTGGCTTTTGCACCAGCGCGCGAATGCTGTCGCGAAACTCGGCCGACTGCATCAGCATCACCGCGAACACCACCACGGCCTTGACGACGAGGTTGACCTCGGGCGGCACACCCAGCGAATAGATCGCGTAGGTGAGCGTCTGGATGATCAGCGCGCCGATCATGCTGCCGACGAGGCTGAACTTGCCGCCGGTGAGCAAGGTGCCGCCGAGCGTGACAGCGAGGATGGCGTCGAGCTCGATCAGTTGCCCGGCGTTGTTGCCGTCGGCGCTCTTCACATTGGAGCTGATCAGCAGACCGGCCAAACCGGCACAGGCACCGCAGAAGGCGTAGACGCCGACGATGATGGCGCGTGCCTTGATGCCTGCCACGCGCGAGGCCTCGGGGTTGATGCCGACCGACTGGATGAACAGGCCGAGCGCGCTGCGCGTGATCGCGAGGTACAGCGCGATGAACACCGCGGCCACGATGAACAGCGAGAACGGCAGGCCGAGCAGGTAGCCGCTGCCGAGGAAGAAATAGGGGCCGTAGTAGATGGTGATGATCTGCCCGTTGGTGATGAGCTGCGCGATGCCGCGCCCCGCCACCATGAGGATCAGCGTGGCGATGATGGGCTGCATGCCGACACGCGCGACCAGCATGCCGTTCCACAGCCCGCACAACGCCGCCACCGCAACCGCTGCGATGAGGGCCAGCGGCATCGGGAAGCGCGTGACGTGCGTCGCGACGCCGTCGACCACCACCAGCGCGCCGCCGATCATCCAGGCGGCGAGCGCCGCGGCAATGGCCACCACTGCACCGACCGAGATGTCGATGCCGCGCGTGGCGATCACCAGCGTCATGCCCAGCGACACCAGCATCAACGGCGCCGCACGGTTGAGGATGTCGATCAAGCTGCCGTACAGGTGGCCGCCGCGCCATTCGATGTGCAGGAAGCCGGGGTTGAACGCCGCATTGACGGAGAGCAGCACGAGCAGCGTGATCACCGGCCATGCCAGGCGGTGTTTCATGAGCTTAGACATGCTCATGCTCCGCCGCAATCAACTCATAGACAGCCGCCTCGCTGCTGCCGCCCGGCAGCTCGCCGACCTTGCGGCGATCACGCAGCACCGCGATGCGGTTCGACACACGCACCACCTCGCTCATCTCTGACGAGATGAACAGCACCGCCATGCCGGCCTGCGCGAGCCGCAGGATCTCGTCCATGATTTCCTGCTTGGCAGCAACGTCAATGCCGCGCGTGGGTTCGTCGAGGATCAGCAGGCGCGGGTTGGTGGCGAGCCAGCGCGCGATCATGGCCTTTTGCTGGTTGCCGCCCGAGAGCAGGCCGATCGGCATGTCGACATCGGTGCACTTGATGCCCAGCGCCTTCACGAACTTTTCGGCCAGCGCCGTCTGCTCGGCCTGCGACATGCAGCGGCGCACGCCCCGGCGGGCCTGCAGCGCCAGCGCGATGTTCTCGCGCACCGACAGCTCGCCGACGATGCCGTCGGTCTTGCGCTCTTCCGGGCACAGCGCCAAGCCGTGCTCCACCGCATCGGCCGGGTTGGCGAGGCGCACGTTCTTGCCATCGATGCTGAGCGTGCCGCGGTCGGGCGCTTCCAGGCCAAACAGCAGGCGAGCCAGCTCGGTGCGGCCGGCGCCGAGCAGACCCGCGAGGCCGAGCACTTCGCCGGCCCGCAGGCTCAGGTCGATCGGGTGCAGGCGGCCGGCCTGGGCCAGGCCTTCGGTTTGAAGGAACACCGGCGTGTCGGCATCGGCCGCGGCCGCGGCCATCGGTGCCGCGGTGCCGGTGGTCGCTGCGAACTCGCGGCCCAGCATCGCGGAGATCAGCGCTTGCGGCCCAAGATCGGCCGCCTGCCATTCGCCGACCCACTGGCCGTTGCGCAGCACGGTGATGCGGTCGGACACCGCATACACCTGGTTCAGGAAGTGCGTGATGAAGAGGATCGCCATGCCCTCGCTGCGCAGGCGGCGCAGCACGGCGAAGAGCTTCTGCACCTCGTCTTCATCGAGGCTCGAGGTCGGCTCGTCGAGGATCAGCACCTTGCTCTCGACACCCAGCGCGCGCGCAATGGCCACCAGCTGCTGCACGGCCACCGAGCAGCTGCCGAGCCGCTGCGCCACGTCGATCTCGAGCCCGATGCGTGCCAGCAGCTCGCGGGCGCGCCGGTGCACTTCGGCCCAGTCGATGCGAAAGCCTTGCAGCGCCCCGCAGCGCGGGTAGCGGCCGGCGAACACGTTCTCGGCCACCGAGAGGTTGGGGCAGAGGTTCACTTCCTGGTAGACGGTGCTGATGCCCAGCTTCTGCGCGTCCAGCGGCGAGCGAGGGCGGATCGCCTTGCTGCCCAGGCGCATGTCGCCACGGCTCGATTCGAGAACGCCGGTCAGCACCTTGATCAGCGTCGACTTGCCTGCGCCGTTCTGCCCCATCAGCGCATGGATCTCGCCGGGGAACAGGCGCAGCCGCACGTCGCGCAGTGCGCTGACGCCGGCGAACTGCTTGTCGATGCCGCTGAGTTCCAGAAGCGGCGCGGTCATGACAGCCCCCCGCTCGCCGAGTACGGCGAACGACCCCCCGAGGGGGCGCGGGCCGGCTTGGGAGCGGCCCGGCGCTCGGCCCGCTCCACTGCGTTGGGCAGTGGTGCGTTCATCACTTGTTCTTGTTGTAGACGTCGACGAACACTGCTGCCAGCAGAACCAGGCCCTTGATGACCTGTTGATAGTCGATGCCGATGCCGAGGATCGACATGCCGTTGTTCATCACGCCCATGATGAAAGCGCCGATCACCGCGCCCATCACCTTGCCCACGCCGCCCGAGGCCGAGGCGCCGCCGATGAAGCAGGCGGCGATCACGTCGAGCTCGAAGCCTAGGCCGGCTTTCGGCGTGGCGGTGTTCAGCCGCGCCGCGAACACCAGGCCGGCCAGCGCGGCCAGCGCGCCCATGTTGACGAAGGTCAGGAAGGCCAGGCGCTGCGTCTTGATGCCCGACAGCCGCGCAGCCTTCTCGTTGCCGCCGAGCGCATAGATGCGGCGGCCGACGGTGGTGCGCGTGGTGACGAAGTCGTAGGCGACGATCAGCACCGCCATCACGATCAGCACGTTGGGCAGGCCCTTGTAGGTGGACATCAGCCAGCTGAAGGCGAGGATGATCACCGCGAAGGCACCGTTCTTCAGCAGGAAGAAGAGGTAGGGTTCGGTGACCATGTCGTGCTTGGCCAGGTTGGCCCGGCCGCGCACCTTGAAGAACACCAGCAGCGCGGCGGCCGCCACGCCGATCAGCAGCGAGGTGGTGCGCAAGGTCTCGCCTTCCAGCGGGTCGGCGATGAAGCCGGAGCTGAGCTTCTGGAACAGTTCGGGGAACGGGCCCACCGATTGGCCGGCGAGCAAGGCCAGCGCCAGGCCCTTGAACACCAGCATGCCGGCCAGCGTGACGATGAACGAGGGGATGCGCGCGAAGGCCACGAACCAGCCCTGGGCCGCGCCGATGACTGCACCGACCCCGATGCACAGCACCGACGTGGCCACGAAGTTCCACTCGTATTGCACCATCAGCACCGCCGCCACGGCGCCGATGAAGCCGCTCACCGAGCCGACCGACAAATCGATGTGGCCGGCCACGATCACCAGCAGCATGCCCAGCGCCATGATCACGATGTAGCTGTTCTGCAGCACCAGGTTCGTGAGGTTGAGCGGGCGCAGCAGGGTGCCGTCGGTCAGGTACTGGAACAGCCCCATGATCGCGACCAGCGAGATCAGCATGCCGTACTCGCGCAGGTTGTTCTTCAGGAAGCCTGTGTACGAGCTGGGCGCGGCGGGCGCGTTGGCGGCCGCGGGTGTGGCCGAAGCGGGTGTGGGGGGAACGAGCGGCGCTGAGGCCACTTTGTCACTCTGCATGAACGGAGCCTCCGGATTTGACGATGGCATGCATGATTCGCTCTTGCGAGGCTTCAGCAGCGGTGAACTCGGCGACGAAGCGGCCTTCGTTCATCACGTAGATGCGGTCGCACATGCCGAGCAGCTCGGGCAGCTCGCTGGAGATCATCAGCACGCCCTTGCCCTCGCTCGCGAGCTTGTCGATGATGGTGTAGATCTCGAACTTGGCGCCGACGTCAATGCCGCGCGTGGGTTCGTCGAGGATCAGCAGTTCGGGTTCGGTGAACAGCCACTTGCTGAGCACCACCTTCTGCTGGTTGCCGCCGGACAGGTTGACCACCGTCTGGTCGACCCCCGAGCAGCGGATGTTGAGCGCGCGGCGGTAGTCGCTCGCGACCTTGTACTCGCGGCCTTCGTCCACCACCGATCGGTTGGCCACCGCTTCGAGGTTGGCCAGGCTGATGTTCTTCTGGATGTTCTCTTCGAGCACCAGGCCGAAGCCCTTGCGGTCTTCGGTGACGTAGGCGATGCCGTGGTCGATGGCCTTGCGCACGGTGCTCACGTCGACCGGTTTGCCGTGCATGAACACGCTGCCGCTGATGCGCTGGCCGTAGGTGCGGCCGAACACGCTCATCGCGAACTCGGTGCGGCCGGCGCCCATCAGGCCGGCGATGCCGACGATCTCGCCGCGCTTCACGTGCAGGCCCACGCCCTTGATCTGCTCGCGGTCAGCATGCAGCGCGTGGAACACGCGCCAGTCGCGCACCTCGAACACGGTCTCGCCGATGTTGGGCGAGCGCGGCGGGTAGCGGTGCGCCATGTCGCGCCCGACCATGCCGCGCACGATGCGGTCTTCGCTCACCGGCTCGCCGGCGCTGCAGGCGATGGTCTCGACGGTGCTGCCGTCGCGCAGCACGGTGATCGAGTCGGCCACCTTGGCGATCTCGTTGAGCTTGTGCGAGATGAGGATCGACGACACGCCCTGCGCCTTCAAGCCGCGCAGCAGCTCGAGCAGCGCGTCGCTGTCGCTTTCGTTCAGGCTCGCGGTGGGCTCGTCGAGGATCAAGAGCTTGACCTGCTTCGACAGCGCCTTGGCGATCTCCACCATCTGCTGCTTGCCCACGCCGAGGTGGGTCACGAGCGTGGTGGGCGACTCCTTAAGGCCCACCTTGGCGAGCAGCTCGCGCGTCTTCGCATACGACGCGAACCAGTCGATCAGGCCGCCGCTTGCGATCTCGTTGCCGAGGAAGATGTTCTCGGCGATCGAGAGCAGGGGCACCAGCGCCAGCTCCTGGTGGATGATGATGATGCCCAGCGCCTCGCTGTCGGCAATGCCCTTGAAGCGGCGCACCTCGCCCTCGAAGCGGATCTCGCCCGAACTCTCTTCGGCCGAATACACGCCGCTCAGTACCTTCATCAGCGTGGATTTGCCGGCGCCGTTCTCGCCCACCAGCGCGTGGATTTCGCCGGTGCGCACGGTGAGGTTCACGTTGTCCAGGGCCTTCACGCCGTGGAAGTCTTTGCTGATGCCGCGCATCTCGAGGATGGCGGGTGCCTTGTCGTCGTCGGTCATGAACTGCTGCTCTCAAGGAAACGAAGGGCCGTTCCCGAGTTTTCTTGACCCCCTCGGGGGGCCTGGCGCAAAGCGACAGGTTTGGGGGTGCTCAGTCGCCAGGCATGCGCAGGCCGGGGCCGGCCCGCGCACGCCGTGGATCACTTGACCTGCGACTCCTTGTAGTAGCCGCCTTCGACCAGCACCTTCTGCCAGTTGTTGATGTCCACGCTGACCGGCTTCAACAGGTACGAAGGCACGACCTTCACGCCGTTGTTGTAGGTCTTGGTGTCGTTCACTTCGGGCTTCTTGCCGGCGAGCATGGCGTCGACCATGGCGACCGTCACCTTGGCGAGTTCACGCGTGTCCTTGAACACGGTGGATGTCTGTTCCTTCTTCAGGATCGACTTGACCGACTGCACTTCGGCGTCTTGCCCCGTCACCACCGGCATCGGCGACTTCGGCGTGCCGTAGCCCACACCCTTCAGCGACGAGATGATGCCGATCGACAGGCCGTCGTACGGCGACAGCACCGCGTCGACGTGCGCGTTGGTGTAGTAGGCCGACAGCAGGTTGTCCATGCGGGCTTGCGCCACGGCGCCGTCCCAGCGCAGCGTGGAGACCTTGTCCATGCCGAGCTGCTTGCTGCGCACCACCAGCTTGCCGCTGTCGATGTAGGGCTTCAACACCGACATCGCGCCGTTGTAGAAGAAGAAGGCGTTGTTGTCGTCCGGCGAGCCGCCGAAGAGTTCGATGTTGAACGGGCCCTTGCCGGCTTTCAGGCCGAGGGCTTGCTCGATGTAGCCGGCTTGCAGCACGCCGACCTGGAAGTTGTCGAAGGTGGCGTAGTAGTCGACGTTCTTCGAGCCCTTGATCAGGCGGTCATAGGCGATGACCTTCACGCCCTTGTCGGCAGCCTTTTGCAGCACGTCGGACAGCGTGGTGCCGTCGATCGCGGCGATCACCAGGACCTTGGCGCCCTTGGTCACCATGTTCTCGATCTGCGCGAGCTGGTTCGGGATGTCGTCGTCTGCGTACTGGAGGTCGGTCTTGTAGCCCTTCTCCTTGAAGTACTTGACCATGTTGTTGCCGTCGTCGATCCAGCGGGCCGATGACTTGGTGGGCATCGAGATGGCCACGGGGCCTTTGTCTTGCGCATGCGCGGTCGTTGCGATGCCGGTGAGGGTGACGGCTGCAATGGCGAGCAGCGACTTGAGGAACGTGCGTTTCATGAAAGATGTCTCCAGGTTTCGTTGGTCGAGCGATCAGCCCCGGTTTGTATGGGTATGGGGCTTTACTCCAATTCGAACTCAGGTTTCTGAGCCGAATCAATATTTCCGTTTCGGAAATTCCTTGGCGGCCACTTCCATCGGGAAGATGCCTTCTTCGGTGACGATGCGCTTGGTCAGCGTCTTGCCGGCCTTGATGTCTTTGACGGCGCTCATCAGTTGCGGGCCGAGCAGCGGGCTGCATTCCACGCTGACGTTGAGCTTGCCGGCCATCATGGCTTCGAAGGCGCCCTTCACGGCGTCGATCGAGATGATGATGATGTCCTTCGCGGGCTTCATGCCGGCTTCTTCGATCGCCTGGATCGCACCGATCGCCATGTCGTCGTTGTGCGCGAAGAGCACGTTGATCTTCTTGCCTTCGGCCTTCAAGAAGGCTTCCATCACCTCCTTGCCCTTGGCGCGGGTGAAGTCGCCGGTCTGCGAGCGGATGATCTTGAACTTCGGGTCGGCCTTGATGATTTCTTCGAAGCCCTTCTTGCGGTCGATCGCCGGGGCCGAGCCCACGGTGCCTTGCAGCTCGACGATGTTGACGGCGGCGGTGGAGCCCTTCATCTTGTCCACCAGCCAGCGGCCCGCCTTGCGGCCTTCTTCGACGAAGTCGGAGCCCATGAACGACACGTAGAGCGAGTCGTCCTTCACGTTCACCGCGCGGTCGGTCAGCACCACCGGGATCTTGGCGGCCTTGGCTTCCAGCAGCACGGTTTCCCAGCCCGATTCGACGACCGGCGAGAACGCGATCACGTCGACCTTCTGCGCGATGTACGAGCGGATGGCCTTGATCTGGTTCTCCTGCTTTTGCTGCCCGTCGGAGAACTTCAATTCGATGCCGGCTTCTTTCGCAGCCGACTTGATGGACTCGGTGTTGGCAGTGCGCCATTCGCTTTCGGCGCCGACCTGGGCGAAGCCCAGCACGATCTTCTTCTGCGCCAGTGCGCCCAGCGGCAACACACCCAGCAGGGCCGCCGTGGCCAGCAGGGATCTTCTGTTCGAAGTCATGGTTTGTCTCCTGTCATTGTTGAAAGGGGCGCGGGTGCGCCGAACGGGGAATCGCTGCGGCGGGGTCAGGCCATCGTGTAGGCCGTCTTCACGCTGGTGTAGAACTCGGCGGCGTAGCGGCCCTGCTCGCGCGGGCCGTGGCTCGAACCCTTGCGTCCGCCAAAGGGTACGTGGAAATCCACGCCGGCCGTAGGCAGGTTAACCATCACCATCCCGACCTGCGCGTGGCGCTTGAAGTGCGTCGCATGCTTGAGCGAGGTGGTGCAGATGCCGGCGCACAGGCCGAACGGCGTGTCGTTGGCGAGCGCGAGGGCATGTTCGTAATCGTCGGCGCGCAGCACGCAGGCCACCGGGCCGAAGATCTCCTCGCGCGCCACGCGGTGCTCGGGCTTGGCAAGAAAGAGGGCCGGGCTCATGTAGTAGCCGGGAGTCGGGCGCTCCAGGCGCTCGCCGCCCCACACATGCTCGGCGCCTTCGCTGCGGGCGATCTCTATGTAAGAAAGGTCTTGATCGAGCTGGTTGCGGTCGACCACCGGGCCGATGTCGATGCCGCGCTCCATGGCATGGCCGACCTTCAGCGCAGCCAGGCGCTGGCGCAGCCGCGAGACGAAGGCATCGTGAACCGAAGACTCGACGATCAGCCGGCTCGATGCGGTGCAGCGCTGGCCGGTCGAAAAATACGAGCCGTTGACCGCGCACTCGACGGCCTGGTCAAGGTCGGCATCGGCCAGCACGACGAGCGGGTTCTTGCCGCCCATTTCGAGCTGCACCTTGGCGCGCCGTGCCGCGGCCGATTGAAGAATGCGCTCGCCGGTGGGCACCGAGCCGGTGAAGCTCAGCGCGTCGACCAGCGGGCTGTCGACCATCGTCTGGCCCACTTCGCGGCCGCTGCCCATCACCAGGTTGAACGTGCCGGCCGGCAGGCTCGCGCGGCTGATGATCTCGGCCAGCGCCCAGCCGCAGGCCGGCACCAGCTCGGCCGGCTTGAAGACCACGCTGTTGCCATAGGCGAGTGCCGGCGCGATCTTCCAGGCGGGAATCGCGAGCGGGAAGTTCCACGGTGCGATCAGCCCGACCACGCCGACCGGTTCGCGGGTGATCTCGATGCCCACACCCGGGCGCACGGAAGGATGCGACTCGCCGCCGCCGCGCAAGGCCTCGCCGGCGAAGAACTTGAAGATGTTGCCGGCACGGGCGGCTTCGCCCACTGCTTCGGGCAGGGTCTTGCCTTCTTCGCGGGCGAGCAAGGAGCCGAGCTCGTCCTTGCGCGCCAGGATCTCGCTGCCGATCTGGTCGAGTGCGTCGGCACGGCGCTGCGGTGTGCTCACGCTCCAGGCGCCGAAGGCATCGGCTGCAGCGCGGATGGCGAGTTCGGTCTGGTTGCGGTCGGCGCGCTCGTAGGTGGCCACCACTTCTCTCGTGTCCGACGGGTTCTCGCTGTTGCCGGTGGTGACGCCGGTTTCCCAGCGGCCATTGATGTAGTGCCGCGCTGTGAGCGGGAGCTTGCCCTGCATGGAAGAACCGCCTTGGTGGCTGAAGAGGCGGCAAGTCTAAAAACAAAACGAATATCAATCCAATCAAAAATTGGACACAATTGATATCACTAGACGAATTCTGGAAAACCCCATGACCCACTACAGCCACTGGTTCATCCGCGCCCGGCTCAAGACGCGGCAGCTCCTGTTGCTGGTGGCGCTGGCCGAAGAAGGCAACCTGCACCGCGCCGCCCAGGTGCTCAACATGACCCAGCCGGCCGCCTCCAAGCTGCTGAAGGACCTGGAAGACGTGCTCGAGGTCTCGCTCTTCGACCGGTTGCCCCGCGGCATGCAGCCCACCTGGTACGGCGAAACCATGATCCGCCACGCCCGCGTGGCGCTGGCCAGCCTGAACCAGGCGCACGACGAACTCACCGCGCTGAAGGCCGGGCGCTTCGGCCAGGTGAGCGTGGGGGCGATCACCTCGACCGGGCTGATGCTGCTGCCGCCGGCAGTGGCGCTGGTGAAGCTGGAGCAGCCCACGTTGCGGGTGGCCATCGAGATCGAGACCAGCGACGTGCTGATGGAGCGCATGGCGCAGGGCAAGCTCGACATCCTGGTCTCGCGGCTGTTCGAGCAGCACGACAAGTCGCAGCTGCGCTACGAGCGGCTGGCCTCCGAGCCGGTGTGCGCGGTGGCGCGGCCCGGCCACCCGATGCTGGGCATGGCCGGCCTGACCCTGCGCGACGTGGTGGCCGCAAGCTGGATCGTGCCACCCGCCGGCAGCGTGCTGCGGCACCGCTTCGAGCTGATGTTCCAGGAAGAAGGGCTGGCCCCGCCGATCAACGTGGTCGAGACCTCGGCGCTGCTCTTCATGACGCGCATGCTCCAGCAAAGCGACATGCTCGCCGTCATCGGCTCCGACGTCGGCCGCTACTACGCCGCCCACGGCATCGTGTCGCTGGTGCCGATCGACATGCCGTGCCACATGGACGACTTCGGCATCATCACCCGCACCGACCGCCTGCTGTCGCCGGCAGTCAAGGTCATGATGAAGGCCTTGAAGACCTCCAGCCAGTCCATCTACGGCAGGAAGTTCGAAGTAGAAGCCTGACGCGCAAGCGAAGCGACGCGCACATCAAGCAACACCCGTGGAACCGGCTCTGCCGGGCCACTGGGTGGCGCCCCCTGGGGGCAGGAGCGGAGCGACTGGGGGGCCAACAGTCACGCCCAGCCGGCGTCGACTTTGAATTCCTGCGCGGTGCACATGGCCCCGTCATCTGACGCCAGGAACAGCACCATGCGGGCGACATCATGCGGCTGCAGCTTGTCGGGCAGGCACTGCGCCCGAGCCAACTCGCGTTCGCTCTCGGCATTGAGCCACAGGCGGACCTGGCGCTCCGTCATCACCCAGCCGGGTGACACGATGTTGATGCGAATGCGGTCTTGGCCCAGGCTCACCGCCAAGCCGCGCGTGAGGCCGTTGACCGACGACTTGGCCATGGCGTAGCAGGGGTAGCCGCTGCCCTTGGTCTGCCAGCCGGTTGAGCCGAGATTGACGATCGAGCCGAAGCCCAGGCGCTTCATGCCCGGCACCACGGCCTGGATGGCGAACAGTGCCGGCCTTTCGTTGATGGCCATGCGCTGGTCGTAGTACTCGGGCGTGATGGACTCGAGCGTGTGGCGGTCGTCACTGGCAACGTTGTTGACCAGCACGGCGAAATCACCGAGTTCGTCGGATGCATCGGCGATGGCCGACTGCAGTGCCGCGATGTCGCGCACGTCACACGCCCGCCACCACGGTTTTGGAAAGCCCCGCTCGGTCAACTGCAGCGAGAGTTCGTGGGCCGCCGCGTCGGCCACGTCGATGAAGGCCACGCGCGCGCCTTGCTCGGCAAAAGCGGTGACCATGGCGGCGCCGATGCCGGTGGCGCCACCGGTCACGAAGACCGCGCGCTCCTTCAGGCTCGGATAGGTGGCAAGCGTGTTTGTCTCGGGTGTTGTCGGTTTGCTCATCATTGCCAAATCGGTATGTATCAATAGAGAGATTCGTGATTTTCTTTATCAATATGCACAGATACCATTCGCCGCGTCAAGGGCCCGCACGAGGCCTTTGCATGGAGACAAGCGAGTGATGAACACGTCAATCGAAGCCGACGCGCCGCAGTGCGTGTGGCCGGCGGGTGCCACCTTGGGGGAAGGCACGCTCTGGTCGCCACGCGAGCAGGCGCTGTACTGGGTCGACATCCTCGGCCGGCAGCTGCACCGCTACCGCCCTGTCGATGCGCAACGCGACAGCTGGGCCTTCGACGAAGAGATTTCGGCACTCGCCGAACAAGTGTCGCAACCGGGCTTGATCGTCACGCTGCGCCGTGGCTTCGCGCGCTTCGACCCAAATGGCGCCGGCGCCGTGCACCATCTCCATCAACCGAGTGAAGAACCCGCCGGCAACCGCTTCAACGACGGCAAGTGCGACGCCGCCGGCCGCTTCTGGGGTGGCACGATGGACTTCGATTGCGTCGCCCCTACCGGCATGCTGTACGCCTACAGCGCCGACGGCAGCTGCGTGCGCCACGAACTCGGCTTCGCGGTGACCAACGGCCCGACGTGGACGGCCGATGGCCGCACGATCTTCGTCAACGACACGGTGCAGGGCCGGGTGAATGCGTGGGACTTCGATCCGAAGACCGCCGCGTTATCGAACCCCCGCCTGTGGCTGCAGTTCGCCAAGGGCGACGGCTTCCCCGACGGCATGACCACCGACGCCGCCGGCCGGCTGTGGGTCGCGCATTGGGGCGCGGCCTGTGTGACCTGCCATAACCCGCTGACAGCCACCGAGCTCGCCCGCATCGCGCTGCCCACGAGCCACATCACCAACGTGATGTTCGGTGGGCCGCAGTTGCGAACGCTCTACGTCACCAGCGCGCGCTTCGGCCTGTCACCCGAGCAGCTGCGGGCCGAGCCGCTGGCCGGCGGCCTGTTCGCCATCGAGATGAACGTCGCCGGCGTGCCGGCCCACCGCTTCGGCGCCTGAAAAGTAAATTGGGGCTCTGTTGAATTTCGAGTGGATAAACGCCCCACCACCCGTTCGCCCTGAGCAGGGACTGAGCCTGTCGAAGGCCTGCCCGTCGAAGGGCTGGTGAGCGAAGTCAGGGTGCGAGCAGGGCGTCGACGGGTCCTGTCCTGAGCCCAGTCGAAGGGTCAGCCCGAACGGTATTTGGGGACATCTACCCACTCGAAATTCAAGAGAGGCTAAATTGGTGAGTGACGCATTGCTGCAGGCGCTCGTTGCGCGCGGCACGCATGCCAGCGCGGTCGGGCTGTCGTAGCAGCCGACGTTGCACCAAGCGCTGCGGCGCTTCGAGCACGCCGCGAAGGCCACGTTGTACGAGCACTCGCCCCACACATGGCGTTAGCTGCAAGAGTTGACAGGTGGTCGGCAGTCGTCGGGGCTGGTAACGTCGAACCTGTGTGGCTGGCAATCTCATTGCCGCCCAGGAAGTAGTTCATGTTCAACGTGCAGGGCCTGCTTTCAAAGCGCGGCAACTACTCGCGCAGTCGACACAAAGAAGTAGCCATTGCGCGCTAGCGTCATGGCATTAAAAGTAGGCCGCAGGGCCATGCGAGGGAGTGAAGCGATGAATATTTTGGTCCGACAGGGCTGCTCGCAGTGGCAGCTCGGTAGCGCAGTGGGAGGCCAGACCACCTGCTACACCTACGACCCGGCCGGCCAGCTCAAGAAAGTGACGCCGCCAGACGCGAGTTGGGTGGGCTACGACGACGCGCGACGGCAGCTGGCGGTGTACGACAACAACGGCACCCGCACCGAGTACTTACTCGGCAACGCCAGCAACCGAACCAGTGAGACCACCAAATATCCAAACGGCGCATTGAAGCGCCAGCTCAGCAGAAGTATCGATGCGCTCGGGCGCTTTCAAAAAACCACAGGCAGGGAGTGCGGCCTGAATACTCAAAGCATTGCAAGCAGCTGTGTGAAGATGCTGCATTGGTGCTTGCTTTTGCTTGCAGGCTTTTGCCCTACTCATGGTTTGGCTGGGTATGTATACATGGAACCAAGAATGCTTGGCTATAACCCGGGAGGCTCAGCTGGACTCGTGTATTTTGAATCTGTCCAAGAAGCCAATAATGCCATGTTGGGAGAGCAGGTAGCGGCTCAAGCCCAAAATCCTTGCCCGTATAGGTTTTTCTCGCCGGGGCCTAGTCCTTATGGGCCTAACTCGTTCGACGTTAACGGAATCCGCAGTTCATGGGGAATGTACATGACCTCTGTGACACAGATTTCGAATGGATCTGCAGGTTTTACTTGCCGCGAAGGTGATACCAGATGGGTGGCTTGGTCGATGATTCATCTCCAATGTCCAGTCGGTAGTGTTTATGGATACAGCTGGCTGAATCAAAATCAATCACTAGGATTTTGTTCAATTTATTATCCAGACCAAGAGCCATGCCCGACGTGCCAGACGCCAAACCCGGTATTGATCACGCGAGGCGAGAAGATCCTTCCACAGACCGACTATCTAGGCCCAAGCGGCTTGGACTACACCCGCACCTTCCGCGGCAAACACGGCCGATTCATCTCCAACCACGAGAACCCGTTGTTTGATCATTCGGGCACAGGGCCGCTCAAGGGCTGTCTGCCCATGGTCTACATGCATCCGCAGCAAACCGGATCGATCCCACGTGAATATTGCTTTCCCTACATGGCCATCGGTCAACAAGAGTACGGCTACCTGGACGCCATGGGTCGGTACATCAAGTTCACGGGCACGCCGGAGTCACCGACAAGCACCCCCGATGTGATTGATCGTCTGGTGCAAGTGACGGATGCGCAAGGCGCCAAGACCTGGGTGATACGACGCGGCAACAACACATTGGAGATCTACGGCAACGGCGCTCGGTTGGAAAAGCGAGTGGCCCACGATGGACACACCTACACCACCACCTATGGCACGGGCACCCGAACGGAAGCGGAAGACCGCTCAGGCCGAAGCATTCAGCTCAGCTATGGACCGCGCGGCACGGTGGACCACCTGATCGATCCCGCGGGGTCAGTCTATGACTACAGCTACGACAGCAACTTCAATCTGACCAGCGTGACCTACCCGCCTGAGCCATCCGGTTCGCGGCCCAGCAAGACCTACCACTACGGGTCGAACTACAACAACGGGTACAGAACGCTGTATTCCTTGACCGGCATCAGCGATGAGTTCGACCATCGGTACTCGACGTTCACCTATGACAGTCAAGGCCGAGTCACATCAACCCGGCTGCATGCGGGCAGTGGAGTGGATGTCAATCAATACGGATTGAACTACAGCAGCGTCTATCAACCTGCTGTGACAGATCCCCTTGGCAACGTGCGCACCTATAGCTTCGCTCCGGTTCGCAACTACGACGTCATCAAGAGCGTGTCTCAACCCGGAGGGGCGGGTAGCGCAGCCGCCACGAGGACAGCGACCTACGACGACCAACGCAACGCGACGAGCCGGGACAACTTCAACGGCAAGCGGGTGTGCTATGGCTATGACCTGAGTCGCAATCTGGAGACCGTGCGTGTAGAAGGTCTCAACGCTGGGGCTTCGTGCGCGGTGACGGCAGCCAACGCGACGCTGCCCGCAGGTGGCCGCAAGGTGAGTACGCAGTGGCACCCCGCGTGGCGGCTTGAGACCAAGATCGCGGAGCCAGGCAAGATCACGACTCTGGTCTACAACGGTCAGCCCGATCCATTCAACGGCAATGCCGTTGCAAGCTGTGCCCCGGCAAGTGCCCGATTACCTGATGGCACACCCATCGCCGTGGTCTGCAAGCGAGTCGAGCAAGCGACCACCGATGCCAACGGAGCGCTCGGCTTCAGCGCCGCACTGCAAACCACCGTTCCCGCCCGCACGCAGAGCTGGACCTACAACCAATACGGCCAAGTGCTGAGCGAAGACGGCCCGAGGACCAACGTCAGCGACATCACCACCTACACGTACTACGGCGACACCACGGCCGATCACATGCCCGGCGACCTGCAAAGCGTGACGGATGCGGTGGGCCGTGTCACCCAGTACAGCAAGTACAACCGCCACGGCCAACTGATCGAGAGCACCGACCCCAACGGGGTAGTCACCACCAACACCTACGACCTGCGCATGCGTTTGCTCAGCACCACGGTGGCGGGTCAGACCACCCGCTACGAGTACGACCCGGTGGGTCAGCTCAAGAAGGTGACGCTGCCCGATGCGAGTTGGGTGGGCTACGACTACGACGGCGCCCACCGCCAAACCGCGGTGTACGACAACAAGGGCAACCGCATCGACTACGTGCTCGACAACGCTGGCAATCGCACCGGTGAGAACACCAAAGACCCCAGCGGCGCCCTGAAGCGCCAGCTCGCCAGAAGCATCGACGCGCTCGGGCGCGTTCAACAAACCACCGGTAGGGAGTGAGGAAATGAAGAATTCAAGTGCTTGGCACTTTGCCAAGCTATTGGCTGTGTGGACAGTGTGTGGTGCCGCTCTAGCAGCGGGTCCAGTTCCCAAGGTCGTCCGCGTGGAGCCGCTGGTTAAATGGGGCGGCGTAGAGCCAAACACTCAGCTTGATTCGGCGCAGGCGGTCTTCGCTCTAGTTCAGCCGCGCTATGACCGGTCATTTGTTCAATGTGGAGGCTGGAATGCCGGTTGCTACAAGTACACAGCTCTTGAGATGATTCCTGTTAGCACAACCACCATCAATGGTGTACCTGACAGTGGCTACAAGTGGTCGCTTATGTCGGAAAGGAAGGTCGGTGACCGCATTGAAGTCAGTTATGGCGAATCCGCTCAAATTGTTCCTACGTGGTATTGCCCGATAGTGCCCGGCGGATGGGGGTGGGCGCCGCGTGGCATCAAATCAGGCACGAACACCATCAGCTGGTGTGAAGGCGTGATCTACCAGGATGAGCCGGTCTGCCCTGACGGCAGATGCCCTGGGAAGCCTCGGCCGCGAGGGCTTGGCAACCCGTTGTTGCCGGAGGCTCGCATCAAATACCAAAGAGAGATCGACTACACAAGCGCCAACGGCCTTCTCCAAAACGCGCGCACCTATCGCAGCGATGTCAAGCGCGGCTTCCAGCGCGATATGCCGACCTTCTTCGACTATTCCTATGGAGGCGGAGCGCGACTACCCGGTTGTCTGATTGGCAAGGCACAGATCTATGAGTTTGACGCCCAAGGAAAATATGTGGTGGAGCCCTATTGCTTCCCTTACGTCTCCGTTGGCGTCGAGGACTTCCAGTGGACCGATGGAGAAGGCCGACAGATCGGCTTCGTTAAGCAGGGCAACACCTACGTCACCGGTGACAACCAGAAGGTCCGTGCGTTTCGCCTGACCGGTTCGAACAACTGGGTGCTTGTTCAAGAAGACAACTCATACGCTGTCTTCGCGCCCGGCGGCCGGCTCTTGTCGGAGCATCGGGCATCCGGCGGCGTCGTCACCTACAGCTACGTCGAGGCAGTGCCACCGCGTGTCACGGGTCCCGAATACATCGCCCTCACCGATTCCTTCGGAAGAACGGCCCGGATCAACTACAACAGTGCGGGCTATATCGAATCGTTCGTCGATCCAGCCGGAGGCACCGTCGGCTACACCTATGACAGAGTTTCGGTCTGTGGCCGGGCCGGATGTCCGCGCCTGCTCTCCGTGAGGTACCAGGACAACGCCGAGCGGAGATATCACTGGAACGAGCCGGATCTTGCACCGGATGGTGGGGCCGGGGGTGATGCGCTTACGGGCATCACCGATGAATTGGGTATCCGTGTCGGCTGGTACGCATACGACACCACCGGCAGGGCCTTGTCGACTCAGCGCGGCAACGGGATCGACCGCTACCGGATCAGCAGCGTAGATGGCTACGGCGTCAACGTCGAGGATCCGCTAGGAAGCATCTACCGCTTTGGCTATACATCGATCATGGGTGCCTTGAAGAGCGCGGGCATCACGCAGCCGGCCGGGTCAGGGTCTGCGGCGGGTGGTACGTCCAGATCCTTCGACGCGAAGGGAAATCTGACTCAGTTCACCGGCTTGAATGGCATGCGGACCTGCTACGACAACGATCAAAGCCGCAACCTCGAAACAGTGATGGTGGAAGGTTTGCCGGGGTCCAGTTGCAGCCAGATGATTGTGGTCAACGCCACCTTGCCTGCAGGCAGCCGCAAGGTAAGTACGCAATGGCACCCGGACTGGAGGCTGGCAACGAGGGTAGCCGAACCCGGCCGGATCACGACAAGCATCTACAACGGCCAGCCCGACCCGTTCAATGCAAGCGCAGTAGCGAGCTGTGCCCCGAGCACTGCCCTGTTACCTGATGGCAAGCCGATCGCGGTGCTGTGCAAGCAGGTGGAGCAAGCGACGACTGACGCGGATGGTCACCTCGGCTTCAGCGCCGCGCTGCAAACCACCGTACCAGCCCGCACGCAGAGCTGGACCTACAACCAATACGGCCAGGTGTTGAGCGAAGACGGTCCCCGCACCGACGTCAACGACATCACCACCTACACCTACTACAGCGACACCACGGCCGACCACACCATGGGCGACCCGCAAAGCGTGACGGATGCAGTAGGCCGCGTCACCCAGTACAGCAAGTACAACCGCCACGGCCAACTGCTGGAGAGCACCGACCCCAACGGCGTGGTGACCACCAACACCTACGACCTGCGCATGCGCTTGCTGAGCACCACAGTGGCAGGCCAGACCACGAGCTACAGCTACGACCCGGTGGGCCAGCTCAAGAAGGTGACGCTGCCCGACCAGAGCTGGGTGGGCTACGACTACGACGGCGCACACCGCCAGGTAGCCGTCTACGACCACAAGGGCAACCGCACCGAGTACGTGCTCGACAACGCCGGCAACCGCAAGGGCGAGAACACCAAAGATCCCAACGGCGCCCTGAAGCGCCAGCTCAGCAGAAGCATCGACGCGCTCGGGCGCGTACAACAAACCACCGGCAGGGAGTGAGGGACATGACTGAATCAAAGCCAACCGGATCGGCCGCGCAACACGCGACCATCACAGCCCTCCAACGGGCGGTGCGTTGCCTCCGCGAGACCAGCGCCTTCATCCTCATGGGGTTGACCGGCGGCCTGGCGCTGGCGCAAACCGCCACCACGACGATGCTCACCGTCACCCCCAGCGCCATTTACCAGGGGCAGAGCGCCACAGTAAACGTGACCGTCACGGGCAGCAGCCCCACCGGCACCGTCACCATCCGCGAAGGAACGACCTCGCGCGTGAGCTTGAACTTGTCGTCCGCCGCGGCCAGCACCAGCATCACCTTCAACACCCTGGGCGAGCGCAGCCTGACCGCGGTCTACAGCGGCAACAGCGGGAATGCCTCCAGCACCTCGGCACCGGTGATCCTGACCGTCAACCCGAAGGAGCCGACCACGGTCAACCTGGCCGCCAACCAGACCACGGTCTACGTTGGCCAGAGTGTCACCTTCACGGCAACCGTGTCCGGCACGATCCCTACCGGCACGGTCAGCCTGATGCGAGGCAGCACAACGCTGAACTGGATCAACCTCAATGCCAACGCCAACGGGGCCGTGAACCTCTCGGCCCCGTTCAGCACAGCCGGCAGCCAGGACATCACCGCGGTCTACAGCGGCAACTCGGTCTATGCGGCTAGCACCTCCAACACCGTGACGGTCGTCGCCAACCCGAAGCTGACGACCACCACGACGATGAGTGCGGACCCGAGCCCCTCGACCGTTGCCCAGACGGTCACCCTGACCGCCAACGTCAGCGGTGGCAGCAACCCGACTGGAACGGTCTCCTTCCGCAATGGCAGCAGCGGGTTGACCTCCGCAACGGTCAATGCGTCGGGCGTGGCCACGACCACGGTGACACGTTCGGCGGTAGAGACCCTGAACCTGACTGCTGTCTACAACGGCGACACGGCCAATGCCACCAGCACCTCGGCCGCCGTGGTCCACACCGTCAACCCGTTGTCCACCACGACCCAGATGGTGTGCCCGGCCAACACGCCGGTGGCCACGTCCATCAACTGCACAATCGACGTCTCGATACCGCTCTACATCAACCTGTCCGGACAAGTCGTCTCGATTGTCGAGAATGGCTCGGCAGTGGGCAGCGGCACCTTGAGCTACATCTCCAGCCCCGGCAACTACAGGGCCACGGTGACCCTGGCCGCCACCAGCACGCCGATTGCCACCGCCGGCGCTCATAGCCTGATTGCGTCGATGCCCGCAACCGACCGAACCACGGCAAGCACGTCGGCGCCGGTTGCGTTGACCGTGGCTCAGCGCTCAACAAGCACCTCGATATCCGCCTCGCCCACCACGGCCGGCGCCACGCAGGTCATCATCCTCACGGCCAGCGTGACCAATGGCCTGTCGCCCACGGGCACCGTCACCTTCCGGGATGGCAGCACGACCCTGGGCACCACGTCACTCAGCGGCACGCAGGCGGTCGCAACCACCAGCTTCAGCACCACCGGCGCCCACAGCCTCACCGCCACCTACGACGGCGACACCAACAACACCAGCAGCACCTCGGCCACCGTCACCGAGACCATCACACCGACTTCGCCCACCACCACCACCCTGGTGCTCTCGCCGGCCAGTGTCACCGCCGGGTCCAACACCACGCTGCTGGCCACCATCGCCGGCAGCAGCCCAGGCGGCACCGTGGTCTTCAGCGAAGGCAACACCACGCTGGGCTCGGCCACCATGGCGAACGGGCAAGCCTCGCTCGTGCGGCCATTCGGGAGCGTGGGCAGCCATGCCTTGGTCGCGAGCTATTGGGGCGACACCGTCAACGCCTCCAGCACCTCCGCCGCCGCCACGCTCACGGTGACACAGCGGCCCACCACCAACACCCTGACCAGCGCCCTCAGCAAGGCCAACCAGGCCCAGGCCATCCCACTCACGGCCACCATCAACGGGGCGAACCCCACCGGTACCGTCACGTTCAAAGAAGGAAGCACCACCTTGGGCACGGCCCCCGTGGCCAACGGGTCGGCGGTCTTCAACGCCAGCTTCACCGTGCTGGGCGCCCACGCCATCACCTCCTCATATGCCGGTGACACCAACAACCTGGCCAGCGACTCCGGCAGCGTGACGGTGCAGATCCAGCCCGGGCCCATGCCTCCCGCATCGACCCCGCCGGTGGTCAACTACGAGTACGACGCGCAAGGCAACCCCACCAAGGCGATCGTTGCGCCAGGGGTGAGCGGCTTCAACCTCACCACCCAGGCCAGCTACGACGCGCTGAGCCGGATCAAGGACACGACCGACCCCAAGCTGGGCAAGACCCAGTTCCTCTACGACGGGCTGGACCGCACTCTGCGTGTCACCGACCCGCGCAACCTCGCCACCCAGTACCCGCGCAATGGCTTGGGCGACGCCACCCAGCTCATCAGCCCCGACACCGGCACCGCGGCCCACACCTACGACGAAGCAGGCAACCTCACCACCCGCACCGACAGCCGCGGCGTGCTGGCCACCCACAGCTACGACGCGCTCAATCGGTTGACGCAGTCGGTGTTCAGCAAGTCCGGCATGACCTCCCAGACGTTCGGGTGGGTGTACGACCAGAGCGGGGCGGGGTTCGCCTACGGCTCGGGCCGGCTCACGAGCACGACCCATCCGGCAGGCAGCACGCAGTACAGCTATGACGCACAAGGCCGGCTGGTCACCGACACCCAGGTGGTCAGCGCGGCCGCAGGGGCCAACGGCAACCCGGTCAGCAGCACGATGAGCTACGGCTACGACGCGGCCGGGCACCTCACCAGCCTCGTCTACCCCTCGGGGCGCCAACTCGTCGTCACCTACACCGACGGGCAGCCCAGCGCGCTGGGTCTGGCCAAGGACACGGGCAGCACGCCGGTCAATCTCATCACCGGCCTGGCCTTCGAGCCCTTCGGTGGGGTGTCGACCTGGCAGTGGCAGCTGGCCACGGGCACGCAGAGCAACGACAAGGTGTATGACACCAGCGGGCGCTTGGTCCGATACCGGCTGGGCGGGCTGCTGCGAGACCTGGCCTATGACGCGGGCAGCCGCATTGCCAGCTACACCCACTACGACGCGAACACCGGTGCGGCACAGGCCAGCCTGGACCAGGGCTTCGGGTACGACGCGAACGGGCAGCTGACCGGTATCACCACCGCCACGGCCAGCTGGACGATCAGCTACGACGCCAATGGCAACCGTACCGGCGTGACGCTCAACGGGACACCCAGCACGTACACGACCGAGGCGACGAGCAACAAGCTCACCAGCATCACGAACCCGGCGAGGAGCTTCGGGTACGACAGTGCGGGCAATACCACCAGTGACAGCGGTGGGTACTCGGCGACCTATGACGCCAGTGGACGGCTGGCCACGATCACCAAGGCCGGCATGACCACGACCTACGCATATAACGGGCAAGGCCAGCGGGTGCGCAAGTTCAGCAGCACGGGCGTGGCAAGCACCGTCATCTTCGTGATGGATCAGCAAGGGCACTTGCTGGGCGAATACGACAGCACGGGCAAGGCTCTGCGCGAGTACGTCTGGTTAGGCTCAACGCCCATCGCGATGTTCACGCCCGACACCGTAGCAACGAATCCGCCGGTCGTTTACTACTTCCACACCGATCACCTGAACACGCCGCGCGTGGTGACCGACACGGCAGGCAACATTCGGTGGAGGTGGCTGGCAGAGCCCTTCGGCACGACGGCGCCGGAAACCAACCCGAGCGGGCTCGGTGTCTTCACACAACCGCTGAGGTTCCCAGGCCAGTACGCCGACGCAGAAAGCGGGTTGAGCGACAACTGGCACCGAACATATGACTCGACGATCGGGCGCTACAACACGAGCGATCCGATTGGCCTCGCGGGTGGCAGTATGTCGCCGTTTGCATATGTTGATGGAAACCCGCTGAGTTACACCGACCCCAAAGGACTATTTGTTCCGTTGGTTATTGTTGGAGTGTGTGCGGCGGGCGGATGTGAGGCGGCAGGTGCAGTGCTGGCTGCTGGAGCAATTTGGTGGGCAACGCAGCATCCTGTTGTTATGCCTGTTGCCATGCCTTCCGAGCCGATGTATGCAAAGCCTCCCAGGGTGAACGACCCGCAGGCGCAGGCTGACCACGATGATTACAAGAATAGGTACAACGAACCGCCACCACCATTCAAAGACCCGTGTGATGAGTTGAGATGGAAGCTAAAGCGCGAAGAGGATCTGCTGCGCTCCAGGCGGGCGTGGGATGCGAAGTGGTTGCCTGGGCGGCATGCCGGGATGAGTGGCGAGGTTCAGTCGGAAAACGCCATCAAAAAACTGAAAGAAAAGATGAAAAACCAAGGATGTGATTGCCCATGATGAATCTGAGTGACGCAGAAATTGAAGAGCTGCAGAAGACGTATGGCCACTTGGTCAACTACGAATCTGAAGACCCTGAAGCGCCAATTGATCCACTCACATACGTGGATTCAAATGGCGATTCCTTGCTCCATATCGCTGCGCAGCGGGGCGATCTGCGAACGATAGGGCTCCTACTAAGGGCCGGTGTAGATGCGAATCTACTTGGTGACATGGGGTGCACCGCTTTGCACTACGCAAAGACGAAGGACGTTGCCAGCTTGTTGCTGGCTCATGGGGCTTCTACGGAAATTAGGAACGAGTTCGGCAAGCTACCTGAAAGCAAAGGGACGTCTTGAGGGTCTGGCTTTCTACAGCAGGTAGAGCCACTCGTTGCTCTCATGGACAATGAGAAATGAGCCTCTCTTGAATTTTGAGTGGGTACCTTGCCACCGTCATTCCCGCGAAGGTGGGAATCCCCCTTCGCGGGAATGACGGAGCGCGGGTGGCGACCCACTCGAATTTCAGGAGAGTCTGAAATGATCTATGACCCCTCGAGAGAGTTCACGAAGCAGCTCGGCGAGCAAGCGTCGGAATCCGCAGTGTGGGCGCCGTGGGAAGAATGCCTCAGAGCAGGAGACTCGGAGAGCTAGCCAAATGATGTACTGAAGAAGTGCTCTGGCTACTACACCGCGGGTGAATGGAGTGGGGTTGCGTTGAGCGTTGCCATAGGTGGAGCGGCAGGCCTGGAGGCAGCCGGAACAAAGGGCGCAGGCAAAGAGTTCTCGCACTGGATTCCAAACCGAATGGGTGGGCCCCGTTCCCCTTTGAATGGCAACTACGTGTCAACGGCTGAGCATGCTCTGTCGGACCCTTTCCGCTATCAGTTCATGCCTCGGAGTTGGAAAGCTGAAAACCCAATGCCAAACATGGCATGGCAACAATGGGTTCGTATTCCAAACGTCTACAAGGGGGCTGTTGCCGGTGGTGCCGCTGGAGCCGCCGGTGCTAGCCTGAGTGGTGATTGCACATGCCCGCAATGAAGTCCTTCTTCGCTAGGCTGCTCGGTGCTGGCTCTCGGCTGTCAGACATCGAAAAGATGGTGCTCGACTGTGTGAGGGACCATCTCGATGCTCGTATCGCGAAACTGTGGGACAGCCAGGTGCAAGCGATTAACAAGGTCCAGCGCTTGCCTGAAGGTGTCGAGGTCAACTTCTACAGGATGAAGAGCGGTCGCCCTAGCTTCGATGAAGAGCTGGCGTTCCCGAACAAAACGACGGAGTTGCTCGTTGCCAAGGTGCGACTTGAGTTGCCGAACATGCAAGCGAAGCTGACCGCGAAAGTGTGGTGCGTTAAGGGGTTCGTCTTCTCAATCGAGTACGACGGGAGCGTCAGCTACTTCGAGGAGGCCGCTGGCATGGACCCACGGCCTGAATTCAAGCTCACCTGTGAGTTGACTGCCGACTTGGCGGTGGCATGACTCAGCGGTGAGCTGGAAAGCGGGCACACGGGATGCTGGTGTCACCCATTAGCCACCCCCGTCAATAGGGACGAACGAATTTCTGCGTTCGTCCCCGCATTTCTTTCCAGTCAAGACCGTATTCCCAGCGCTTGAGTCATCGCACACTTGGTTCTCGAAGATTGGTTGCGCCGTTGCGCACCAGTCACCCATCAGGATCAAGGCCTGCGCACCTTGCGATGCGTGGCCCCTGGCTGCGTTGGCAGCCCCAGAAAACCCTCTGTTCCCCACCGTGTCCAATCATCGCGGTCAGTTGAACTGACCGCACAGGTCTGTGGCTTCGCGGGGGTGTGCGATCCAACCCCTTGTGGCTCGCGGTACGGGCGCAACGAACTCTTTGCATGGGTGGGATCGGCGGCAGCGTGCAATCAGGTCTATTGGTTCGTAAGCGGTAAGCCAGCGGCGTCGTTGCCTACGAGGCAGCGGTACGGTACAGGTCTGATCGCAGCGGCTGGTCGGCGAAGAGCGTCTTCCAGTTGCGCGGTGTGAGTTCACCCACGCGCGAGGCTG
>Ga0307508_10001041_pt1 | contig 32137 bp, 33 predicted proteins | sample 9_EM_MG_FD_203089 | JGI IMG/M metagenome (GOLD analysis project Ga0307508, IMG submission 203089) | Populus trichocarpa ectomycorrhiza microbial communities from riparian zone in the Pacific Northwest, United States - 9_EM | ecosystem: Host-associated > Plants > Roots > Unclassified | place...
GGCTCCCTCGGGGGTGTTTTTTTTTTTTCCCCCCCCCCCCCCCCCCCCCCCCCCCCGGGGGGGGCCGCCGGGGGGCGCGGGGGGGGGGGGGGGGGGTTCTTTCTCCCAGAATAATAGCGGATGGGGGCAGCAGAGAGATATTTGTAGAGCACGGTCAGTGGCGTACCTCACATGGAGCAATTACGACCTCCTGCCTACATGTATGGACCTACCCAGCTAGAGCAGATACACACAGATGCTTCCAAAGCAAAGCGCACTCCACCTCGCCTCTCTCCTGCCTTGCCGATTGCATTCCTGGATACTGATACTAATCCGGCACTTGCCAGCTAGTCAGGCAGTCCGCAAGGAGCAGTGCGGAGCGGGGGGACGCCATTATGACGATGCCGGACAAGGAGGCAGCACGTAACGATCGTGATGAGGCAAGTACGCAAGAAGCAAGTCATGGGAACGTCGGTTCGACATGACTGGCGGGGGCACCGCTTCCGCTCGAAGACGGCGGCAAAAGAAATGGCACCACATTCCCATAGATGGCGATTCGACGCTGTGCCTGCTACCCACCACTGTTTCCACATGCCTTCGTTCGTTGGTTCGTTCGATCCGAGAACCATGCTTCGTTGGGATCACGTTCCTCGTCTCCTTCTTTCTTCTTTCGTGTCACGATCGTCACTGCCATTTGTGCATGATACCATCGCCGTCGGCAGGTCTGCTGGCTGATATCTTCGGGCGTTGCTTTGGCTTTGGCCTTTTTTCTTCTCCAGGCCCGCCGCCAGAAAAGCTTTCCGTCGCTTCCACTTCCCAGCCTTTGCTCCGAGTAGGTACATACTACATACTCTAGAGTACGCACAGCTGCGGGGGTTGTCGATTCGCGGAGCACAGAGATGGCGTTCAAATTAACCCCGCCGTCAATCTCTCAATCTCTCAATCTCCCAATCTCTCAATCTCCCAATCTCCCAATCTCCCCGTCTCAATCTCTCAATCTCTCAATCTCTCAATCAATCAATCCACCCATCCGTCCATCCAGAGTTGCATCCATCCGTCTGCCTGTCTTCCGCTGCCACTCTGTCGACGGAATCGAGCTTTCGGATGCCGCTGCTTCCCTTCCTCAGGTCTTCCACCGCTCTTCCGTCTCGATCGAAGCCGACACCGCAGCCTGCGGGCTGCCAGTAGATACGAACAAATCGCTCAACCTGCAAGCAACTCTACCCCTGCGACGCTCCCTGTCTCTCTCCCACCGCACCACCCACCACCCGCCACCCACCACCCCTCCTAGCTGTCAGCCTGCCCCGCCATCTCACGATCCCCGTGCACCACCAGCAATAGCCACCCCGACATTACGAAGATCCATCACGTAACCCACATTGGCTCGCCTCGCCTTCCCGGGGAGGGTCCGCTATGTACTCTGCGTGTGGAGCACTCCTCTCTCATGCAGACTATGTACGATACTTTGACTCTGTCGGACTTCAACCGTCCGCGACTGCCTCCGTCTGCACCTCCCGCCGCCGCCAGAGATGGGTTGGCGATAGGGAGAGGATCTTATGTACTTGCTAGAGCACTCAGTTACAGAAATCATATCTATAGAGTACCTACATACCAGCTCTGCAAACGAAGATGGTGATAAGAATGGGAAAACCCGCGTGGAGAAATCCGTGTTGAGCACGGGGGCAATGATACAGGATGTTCCTACATATGCGGAGCATGGGCGGGTGCAGACAAACAAACGTGCGAGATACGGAAGAGTAGATACATACATAGTTACTTGTTGGCCTTTTCCGTCACGCTGCCATCTCGTATCAGCGCATGGACGACTCATCCTCAGCCTGCTCCGATTCACGTGGATACAGGCAACAACCGTGTCACATGCAGCATTTTAAACCCCGATAGCCAAGGCCATCTCGAATCGATCATTGAAACATCGTTCCTTTCTGGTTCTCCCATCGCTTACACCGGGGGAGCAATGGGGGAGCATGTCATGACAGCTGTGGAGGGAAGAATGCAATGCAAAGGAAAGAAGAGGAGAAAAGAATAATTAAAACGGGGGAAATCACAAAACAGGCCAAGAATAAGGGATAAAGAGACAAATGACAGGAAAACAGAACGTAACCCCGGAGGGGAAAGAACCACGATAAAACATTACCGCTGGATACACATGAGGGGGCGTACTAGGAAGTGTACAGCAAATGAAGGGGAAAGGAATGGAGCAGAGCCCGGACATCTGGACCGGCAGCAAAGCATCGACCCATCATCAGTCACATATCGCATCAGACATGTCTGTTACCGTTTTCATTCCCTTTTCTTCGCCCCAGAAAGCCCCCAGTTGATGAGATCGCACAAGAACACTCCCGATTTCGCACACACAAGACGCATCGTTCCGCACACATGAATAGCATAGCCGTTACTTTTTGCCGGTCAGCCAGCCAACCCGTAAAACCCCCCCCCCCCCCCCCCCCCCCCCCCCCTTTCCAAATAACCAACCGAGGATCGCCTGAACCGCCACCGCAGTCTAAACTAAACAATCATCTGGGCCACGCCCTGGCCTCCCAACGTCTTGCTACCCACGAACTGTTGTCCCTTGATTGCAGCGAGCGCATAGAACAGTCCGGCAAACATCAACAGGACCGCGGCAGCGATCAGACTTGTGGCTTGGATGATGCAGCTCAACCACTGGACGAGCGAAGCGACGCCGTAGAAGGCGGCTCTTCCCCAGAGGGAATGGAACTTGCGCATGAACGTGTCGAATTTTGGCGAGGTGGGGCAGATGCGGAGCAGGAACGGGATCTCGAGGAAGATGAGGACAAGTCCGGTGACACTGTTTTTTCCTGGTCAGATCCACACACACACACGCGCGCTCGACCGTACTGACGACGGGTGGGGAGAATGCTCACAGGCAAATAACTGAGAAGATGATGATCACGCTGAAGTGGAAGATGTTCGCGATACCGACTGCAATGCACAGGAGGATGGCGATGATACCGGTCCTGTACGCCCGTCGGGAATCAGCTAGCTGCTCTCTCATACCCATGATCTCATCTGCTGCGGCTCCGTCGCTCACCATTGACCGTATATACCTATGGGCACGTTAGCACTCCACCTTCGACCTGAAACAGCCGCAGTTCTCCATAAGCCGCTCAGCTGAGAATCCCACTCACTGAAATTCCTCGTCTTCATCTCAGACCCGATGCTCTCCATGATTCCCATTTTTGCGTTGTAGTATTGAGATTTCTCGTGTGTTTACGATTTTGCGGTGGAACGGGCTGTTAACCCGAAGATGGGGTTATTTTGGTGCGTGCGTTGGTTGACAGGCGGCGGGATGGGGTGATCAGCACAGCGTGGATAGGCGAGGGGTGGGTTTGCAAAGGGGCAGCGGAGGGGAAGGAGGCGTCGTTAGAAGGTCGTGAGAGCCGTAGTAGTTGGATGTGCGTTAAATCTGAGAAGAGGAAGGGTTCGTCAGCGGTGTCGTAGAGTAGAAGGGAAGAGGATCGTTAAAGCACTTGGACCTAAGCTCGACCTTCGACGGAAACCAAAAGAGGATGTCAGATTCCAAGAGGCTTGGCGTGACGCGTTTGAGGCCGGTGTTACGGAACAAAAGGCCTGACACCTTCGAAGCACCGCCATTTGAGAGCCGATAGGCCCGTCTCAGGCGCCGCGAAACCCATTCAAAGAGCTTGAGCGACGACCTACACGTGAGGTTACCGGCATCACAACATCCCGCGGTGCGCTCAGCCACAACGGTGAGGAGTGTATGTATCCGTGCATCATACGTATCTATCTGCCATGTGAATCGTCAGCCTTGACGTTGGCCGTGCTTCCGTACGTATCTACTCGCCGCTGTGGTGCCTCACCGCCAAAGTCCACGACCCTTGTTTGTGAATTCTCACAGCACGCAGAGAAGGCAGGTGGCTCTCCAAATCACTGAAGCGGCCGAAGCGGCTGAATTTCAACGCCTCCAAGTGTTCCTTAAAAGTAGATATGTGCCGCAGAACAGCATCCTTGGAAACATCCTCTCAAGACTCGATCTGGTGCACGCGCCCAGTTCACGCCCGTTGGTATACTAAGCTGCCATTGACGACGAACGATGTCTCGCCCCCCCGGCAGCGCCGCTGGGCGGCTACGAATACGGCGGAAATGGTGGAGTGAAGGAGACGAAGGACCGCGCTCTTGCTTATTCACGGGAAAGACCGGCATGTTGCGGACACGCTGAACCCCCACATGAGTACTGGGTGAGAGGTGTGTTGTCTCTTTGGGTTTCGAACGGTAGCCACCAGACGAGTGCTGCGATATTGGTTGGATTTAGCGGTGGTTGAATAGGCCTTACCATTCTCTCTAATGTACTGGGACAGGCCTGGGAGGGGAGCTTGCAACGAGCCGCCATTGCGCGGACAGCGGACAGGAAACGGACTGTACATACTCTCGCCATGATCTAGATACATAGGTCGCACGCGAGTAATGAATAAACAAAAAAAAAAAACTCTAATGTACTACTCCCCTTCAACTGACAATTTCGAACGCTCTGGATGTCCGAGTTTTTTTGGGTGGACCTTGTTGGGTCTTAGGGTTTGTTGCAAGTAGAGCCGCTAATTTTTTTTGCCGACCCCCTTTAAATTCCAAACGACAGCACCAACTTTTCTTCCCTTCCACACCCCACTACTACTGTCTTACCTTGCCGACGCCCAATGACGATGCTGCTCATCACCTTCTGGCGCAGTGATGACTTGATCTTATGGTAAGTACCGCTCTCTTCCCCACAATCCCCATCCTCCCCCCCCGAAGCACACAAGGTGATGAAAACCCAAAACAAAAGTACATCTTAGTTACTCATTGAAGAACAATCAATATGCGTTATGGTTACTGAAATGTTGTGACTGCATTGCTCATGTCGCTGCCCCCACCATTCGTTGTGCAGGGCTAATATGGTGTTCTCAAAAGGGTTTCTCATGCTTGACGCCCTTGATTTCTCCATCATATCGCATGGTAACTACCCATCTGTTTTTCTCTTGTCCCGTCCGTCTCTGCCTGCAGCGCCTCACGGGATGATGTTCATTGTGAATACTTACCTACATTGTCTGAATCACTTTGAAGATAATAACCTCTGACATTCTGATACCATTCGCGCTTTCCGTTTTCCCTTCACTCGTTCCGCTCTCTTCGGGATGGATATGGGTTAACATAAAGGCAAAGATCTAGGTTTCATGCTCTATATCCGCTATGACCGACCTACAATGCGCCGAGTTCATGCTGTGATGATCACGTCTGGTTTCTCACAACGAGATGGGATACATCTCCCGCGACCACTCGGCTGCTGCCAACCTCTTATCTGCCCCTGCTGTACTCTCCGCATACTTCAGGGTTCCTAGAAAGGAGGGATATTACCCCTCACATGCGTCATCCATCCACCAAAACTGAAATCTCGGATGGGCGCGGATGTGGGGATTGGTGGTTGTCGTTTGATTCCACCCGGACCGCAAGGGAAGATGGACTGGGCAAAACGATGACCTACATCCCTTCGTTAACGACTACTCTTTGCCCCATCGTCTCCTATGTGGTGAGTTTGGCGCTTTCTTAATTTTGTTGCTTTCGAACGTTACAATGATGATCCCATTCTTCACTTTCTTAGCCGTCGTCAGAAGCGGCTTTGAAGACTAAAATGACATCAAGCTCAACAGTCTGAAATTTCACGTCGCCTTGGCTTATACCCATTCCATTTGCATAACCTTTGTTCTGATTCTCGCTAACCTAAGAAGATATAATTTTAGTTCTTCCAAACGTGTCTGCACATTGTCATCTCACTCACTGGGTTGGTTCCTCTTCCCCCACTGGTTAATGCATCTGTCTCCTCCTTCCTTCAAATGATGATCAAATTAGCATGTATTACACGAGGCTTGACTTCATGAATCGTGTTGAGTCTATGACAGCAACCCTTATTAGCTCTATCTGATCTTGTTGGAAACCTTCACTGCTTTCGTTTCAGGTTACCGGATGTTTTGAACACTGCTAACCTTGCCAAAATCTCACAGGTTTCATGCTCTTTTGGAAGTTCGTCGTCCATAGCTCATCCAATAAAAACTCTTGTTGAAAACGAATTCCAAACTATGTGATTCGATGATGTCAACGAAATGTCGCTATTGCAACGCGTGAGAGGAGTTAGCGATAAATACCTAAAGAATCTGCCTAAGGTGGTGAGATGGACGAGAGCTGTCGGCGGTCACCATTCCCTACGTGCAATTAAGGATCCATACGTGATCGCAAACCAGGAACGCTCCAATTGGCTAAAGTTGGTAGTAGAGTACCACCTATCGCGGCAAATCATCCTGGCGGCAGATGCGTCGCGGAAAGCTTGGCGTCGAAGGCGGCGGATGTGCCTCCCCTGCACGGCGCAACCCACCAAAGCAACCAACAGATGCCATCCAACACAAACATTGTCAACCTCGTGTTTGCTTTGGCCACAATCCCATGGTTATGCACCTCCAGCACCGGCCTATCTAGTCGAAATGGACCGCCGGTCTGCGGCATCCAGGTGCGGTCCGTCGGACGCTCCAAGCTCACTGGTCGTGCGGAAAATGCCTGGCTGGTGCAAACTACGCGCACAGACCCCACCGCGTTCCTCTCAACTCTCGGACCTCTCTGGAAGGAAGTGAGTCGTACGTATCGAGGATCCCTGTCCGCTGGCTGCGGATCCCTGCTCGAACGCGCGATCAATATATCGTCTTCTATTGGTGTGAAGAAGAGAAAACACCGTTGACCGGCACCTACTGTGGCCTTCTGCTCCTCCTCTCTCTTGTCCTTCTTTTCCGCGTCTTGTCTAGATATTCCTTCCTTCGAATGCTAGCGGTCCCTCCCTCTTGTTCTGCATCAATTTCCCTCCGGCTCCCAATCCATCGCGTCTGCCCAAGGTATCTATGAAATGACGTCGGCCGCGATCGGTTCCATCTCCCACCTGCCCACCGGAGGCTGCAACTTTAACTTTCCCAACCTTGGCGGGATCTCTATTTGCGGCTGCCAGAGGTTCACGCTCAAGAAGAAGAAGTCCCAGAAACGCGTTAACCATTGGGCCAGTGGGAGGGAGATCGGCAATGGCATGTCCGGGACATCGGAGGACTCGGAGGACGACGGAGATGCATGTCGTTGCGGCCACGATTCCTGTTACCACTCGGGCCATCCGGTCGTCCCCACGCACGCGATGATATCGGACAGCTACCGGTTGCAGCTGTCCCCGCAGCTTCGAGAACCGTTGGAGCTCCAGAGGAACATCGGATACGGCGGAGCTGCTGCGCGGTCACAGACGGCCCGCCATGTCCACGGGGGCGTAATGATGCGGCCAGATGGGTCGGAGAATGCCAACGCGACATCCCTCTCGGCGGTCAGCGGAACGACGACGGAGCGGGATCCGAGTACCTCTGGCACGCCGGCCGGGATCCACAAGGTCTCCTGGACGACGAAACACGCTGCTACTGTCCCACGGGTCCGTGACGAGACGTCGAAACAGTTGACGGACCAATTGCAGAACGTTGTCTCGCATGGGATGGAGGGAAGGCTACGGGTGAGCCAGGAGATTGCAAGGAGGCCGCCTTCGTCATCTCCATCCGCGGTCAAGGATAGGTTGAAGGATCTGGTCGCCTACACGGCCGCAATTGGGAGCGACCACCTCTCTATGCGTGAGCGCGTCGAAATGATGGAGGTTATGCCCGCGACGCTGGACGATCTTGCCGAGAAGGTCGATTTGATGGATGACCACGTCAATGAGAAGCTCGACAGCTACGAGGTACGCCTGAAAAACGAGATCGACGACCGTCTCGGCCCGATCGAGTCCTTCCTCAAGGCATATGGCGAAAAGCGTAAACGCCGACATCAAGTAAAGCCCCATCATCTCGAGGGCTATGATAACTGGAACGGCTCTGGGGGCGGGGGTGCTTGTGGTGGGAAATCTCGGAAGAGGAGGGATGAGCGGGATGCCAGCGAGGTCACCAACAACCAGCAACACGGAATCACTACGACGAGCTTCACGACTACCAGTTTCACCACAACCACTTCCAGCTTCGGATCTCCAGGACCTGCGCGTACCGATCCGAAGGTGCTGTCGGAAATCGAGACGCTCAATGCCAGATTGTTGGAGATCGAAGCTTCAGCTCCGCCAAGCGTTGCTCGGCCATGGGTTATCGAAGTGGTGCTCGTCCCACCTGCTCCTCTGGGCGGGATATGGGCGGATGCCAAAGCCTCGGTTCCCAATACCCAATACACCGGTAGCGAGGATGCATCCACATCCGCTCACATCATAGGCAAAGCACTATGTTCACCGCCATCTGGGTTGGTGCCGTTTTCGTTTTCAGTAAAGTCGAAAGTGTACAAACGTCTTCTCAGCCGTGGGTTCGTCAAGCGTTTGCATATCACCGGCCCCACGGCTAGAGAGGTTTCACTCTCTATCGAGACCAACTTCCAGGACGCACTGGAATTTTGTGCCTCATACAATATTTCCTGCGCTCCTTCGCGTGCGAGATCGCAGCAGCTGCGGTCACAGACTTCGGAACAATGCACCACCTCTTCGTCACAGTGCGCCGCTAGAAGCGGCACTCGTAATCTGTGGGAGCCTCTCCGTAAAATCTACAAACAGGCCGCGCTGGAATTTCTTCCTCTCAGTGACATCACCTCCCCGGCTCTATGGACAGTGGACTTCCTCAAAGCCAATTGCATAATGCGAGGGACCACGCGTAAAACCCTCTACATCATTCCCAGGACCCCAAGCCGTCCCAACGCGTCATCCGTTACATGGGAGGCCATCAAACGACTCGGTCGGTACTATGACGACGATGAGACGGAGCGCGAGCAAGCCACGGTTGAAGAGGAGGAATCCTTCTGGCAATATGATGCCAAACTGGACTCAAACCCCAACCGCGACCGGGACCCGGACCCGGACCTGCGCCACACCCCCGGCAGCTTCTTCTCGGAACCGCTGGCAAGTTTCGGACCATTCGCATCTGAGGGCGCCAGCGACAGCATCGGGATCGTCCAGGCGAAGATGTCGTTTTCGTCCCATCTTGCGCCCAGCCCGCAGGTGCAACAAGAGGCGACCCCGCCGGAGACGGCTCCGCAGCTGCGGCCAAGACGCTTGAGCAAGCTGAACCGTATTCACAAATCCCCACTCCTGCCAGTATCGGTGGAGGGCGAGGAAGTGGTTACGGAGGATGACGCGGAACGAAATCCCGGTCCTCCACGGAAGAAGAAGAAGTCACCAAGTGGCCGCAGTGCTGCTGTCCAACCACCACGAACTACAGTACCTCCGCCGAGCCCTCCGTTGACTTATCCACAAGGTGTCCGACAGCGTAAGAAGAAAACAGCGGCGAAGAAATCGGAGCCTAGTCAAAGTGTACGAGCCTCCCCGACAGCGGATCCGTCTCCGCCCCCTCCCGTTGCCAGTTCCAGCAGCGGTGCTAAAGGGTTCGAAGAAACAGAGCTTAGACTGGGTGTACGATGTTCACCGTCATCGGAAGTTTCTCCGTCTCCGCCCGCTGCTAATTCCAGTGGCAGCAGTGTATTCGGACGCTCCTTCAAGGAGTTTATGACCCACGGCGTAGAAAAATGGGAGGATCGTGGCTCTGGTGGATTGCATCAGGGGTGGGATCACGCTGGGCTGGATGACAGCACGAACTATGGATTCAGGTTCAGCGATGTCAATGCGTCGATTGATTGGGAGCCTTCGTTTGGGAGTGCAGGACATCTGGGTGCTGTTTCGGAGGTGATGGAGAATAGGGAGAGTGTCGTGGCTGGGGAGGGTAAAAGTAAATCGGTCGAGATGGAGGAGGGAGATGATGAGCAGACTCAGGAGGACATCCCACAGGAGGGAGATGAATGGCAGACCCAAGAGGACACCCCACAGGGGGGGGATGAATGGCATACCCAGGATCATGGAATACAATCAGAGGAGGATGGAGGTAATGGGGATCGAGAGGAGAAGGACAACTAGGAGAAATCGGACGAGAATAGCTCTCGACAAGTCCCCGGACCCCGTAGTGTCATCCATTTCCCCTGGAAATTACGATTCCGGACCACGACGGTGACGGTGAACATTACAGAAATAAATGAGCTATACGGCAGGAGCAGGAAGAGCATTATGGGATTGAATTTAGGTCTAACGTCAGGATTTTTATTATACCCGGTTTTGGTTCCGCCATGCATAGTTAATGGGATTAATATGCATCGATTAGAGGGAGGATTTACTCATTTTCACGTCTACTGCCTGTAACTTTTCTGCTTCGGTGCACTCTTATTTCGGGGTTTGGTTTTGAGCGGGAATATGTTCTGTCGGTGGCCGGATGAGGGGAGGGAGAGTGGAAACCCCACTCAAATTCTTTGTTTACATGAAGAAAGACACAGCCAATCATCGTACACCCGTGTATTGCTCTTTGCTCCCGCACATTCGCCAATTCGCCCTCTTTACATGGCATGGCATCATAGTCTAGCCAAGGAAAGCAACCGCTCATTCCCAAGGCAATCTATCAGAGTTGAGAAAGTATCCATCCATCCATCGCAAAAAAAAACCCCCCAAAATAAAACAACGGGAAAGCCATCAGTCCTTTTAACGATCTACAGCTCCTTCTCCTTCACCTTATCCTTCACCATCTCGGACACTCCCTTCGGAGTCGTCCATCCCATGGCCTCATATCCGCGCTTGAACGAGTACTCCACCGCATGCTCGACCGGCTCATCGAACAGATACGGCAGGAACGGCACGACAGCCAAGCCGAGGCCGACGGGGGCCCACGTGCGCACCCTAACGTTCTTGATATCCTTGAGCGCCCTAGCAGAGTACTTGACGACGGAGTGGATAGTGAAAGCGGGCAGTCCCATGGAGGCGACGGACTGGAAGATGGCACGCTGGACCATGACGGACTTGTAGTCCTCGAGCGGGGGGGTGGGGAGCAGTGCGACGGCGTTGCTCTTCAGGTCCGTGGACGGCGAGCCCGGGTACTGGCGCGTGTAGGCCTTGTAGCCCTCGTTGGCCACGTCGCCGGTCAGGTACAGCCACGAGACTCCGTACGCGCCACGGATCAGCCACGGATGCACCACCGGCCGGAACGACTCGCCGATGTCGGACGTGTACGCTATGTAGCGGTGCGCAGAGCGCAGGATCGTACGCGCGCGGTTGGCGTACGCAGCGTACCGCACGTTGGATTCGGTCGTGTCTGGTCCGCTGCAGTAGGTGGTCAGCTGGGGAATTTCACCGGTGCGAGGGGGGACGAGGTAGACCTACGTCCCGTCGGCGATGTGCTCCAGGAGCGTTTCATCGTTCGCCTTTGACGGAGCAGGCGTGCTGTCGTTGCTGGAATCTTTGGTCATTGCAGTGTGCGTGCGGTGGGGCTCGACGTCAATGGTTTGCAAGATGATGCAGACAAAAAAAAAGCAAATTTTAGACTAACTAATAGTACATTGGGTCACATCATCCCGTGTTCAGGGGTCGGAAATTTATCTACATACATATGGGGACTGACAACTCGGGCGCACCAAATGTCACTTAACACCCTGCTTTTTTCGGGCAGAGGATAATGAGGATGCTTAGAAACAGACAGAGATGGAAATGGGGATAAAGGACAGCCTTTCCTCTGAAGCGGCTAGCCAACACTAAGTTTGATGAGTTACTATACAATCTAGTGGTCTATCTATTCGTGAAATCGCGAAGTCAACACAGATAACGCATTTTCTCCATAGTAGCAATCGGGTACCCATCTATGTGGTTAATCACGAGCAATCTTGCCCGTTAAAACATATACCGTCTATGGAGCTAGGTATCCACAATCTCCTAGCTCCTCCTAGTACGGATAATCTGTGGACAGGAAACAGCATTTCCAGCTATCGGCTACAACCCAATACCCTGTGGTGGTGCACCATTTCCATCGGCATTCAAATGCAAACCACCCAATACTGGCTGGTAGGTGGACACTTACATACTATCGAGCAGCCAGCGAACCAGCGAACCAACGCGGGAACGCTGAGGCGAGACCGCCGTATACGCCGGAAATCTTGAACTGATGTCAATATGTACGCTCACAGCCACGCTCACAGTCACGTGTAGGCAAGTTGGAGAATATCCAGCTGACCTACTCCCGACTCCCTCCCGAGGGCAGACGTGGATTCCGTTCCGGTCGTGTTCATGAGCTCCGCAGTGACTGACTCCAAAAGGCCGGGGTAGTGGCGGTTGTTTCTGGAGGCAGCCAGTGGAAAGCTCGCGATGGCTTCCAGCCCCCATAGAGTACGGACGCAACCGTTTTCCATCGACTATTGCTCACGCCGGGGCTGTCTTAGTTGGTGTCCTGTAACAGGCTCTTCCGGTGCCGGCTAGTTCCATAGCAACTCGCTCCCTCGTGAATATGTATTGCCCGACATTGGTCGTCTAAGATAGCGTCCACTGCGTCTAGAGCGTCTAGACACCAAGCCGCCATGCAACCGATCTTCGATCGCCGCGACCTACGAAACGCTTCTGGATGCTGGGTCCTTCCTTGCGGAGGTTCGTGGCTGACTGTTCGAAAAAAAGGAAGAAAAAAAACCAGGCATATACATACATAGCCTATTCGCCCGAAGCCTAGGTAGATTCGCCGGTGATTGTGAGGCCTCAACATGGCCACTTTTCTGATATGGTGAACCCCGGTCGTTCACCCATCGCCTGATTCCGGCGAGGACGGAGACGCAGCCGCTCTTGCGGGTGAGCACTAGAGTAGGATATTATGTACGTGTAGACAAGCGAATCGAAAAATTGCAGAGAACAGTAAAAAATAGATATCATACATGTGGGCACTTACTTACTTGACTCTCGTATAACGGGCCCGATTGTTTGGAATCCACTCAGGTAGATGGAGTAAAATTACTCTACTCTATCTGCTGCGCCCCATTTCCTCCCAAGAATAAAAAACAAAACAAATAAAAACCCACCAGTCAGCCGATCAACGCCAAAACAAAAACTCCCAAAAAAAAGGTCAGCAAAAGGGTTAAAAAAAAACGAACAATGAAGATAGAGTTCCTTCCATTAATTCCGAGAGAAAATGAAAGTGGTTCAAGATGCGGGCGGTGGGAAAAGCGTTGCCCCAGGCTCTCGCGCGGGTTCTTGCCGCAGCGGCTCGAGCGGAGGGGGCGGCGGCGCCGGCGGATCAAAACGTTCCGCTGGAAGCTCACTACGCGCGTTCCCCAAGAGTTCCTGCGGCGTGGGTTCCGGAGGCCGTCCATAGTAGTCTCGCGCCTTCGGAGCGTGGCCATTCTCGCCGGGGGAAGTGCCGTAGGGCACCCCGTACATGGGCGCGGGTGTGTTCGGAGAGAATCCCATGTGATCGTGAGACCATTGTTGTTGATCGAGCGTTTGCGTAGCGGGTGGTGCCGCCACGTCCTTCTCACTACTACTGCCAACCGGTTTCCGCCGTCTGTGCTTGGAGATGAAGTACACCAGCGCGACGATAAGGCCCGAGAGCACCGCGAAGCCGCCAACAGCACCGCCCACAATCGGACCGATGTTGGCGCCGTCATCATCGCCGTCGCTGCTGTCGGACCCACTAGTTTCAGTACTGGATGCCGTTGCAGTCGGAGAAGTGGTCGACGTAGTTGGGGCTATAACCTGGCCCGAATAGCTGACCGCGACGGATGCGAAGAAAGACGTTGGACCACATCCCAGAGAGGACATGCCCACAATCCATTGATATGTCCAGCAGGACGGCGAAGCCGTGTTTGAACTGCTCGATTGTCAGCGGTGGGGGCCCCTCTGCGGCCGATGGGGTCGATGTGCGGTACCATGTGACGACGAGAGGGTCAACCGAGCAACCACCGGCGCAGCTCGTGATCTGTCTCCTGTTTACGCAGCTGGTGTACTGCGAACACGATTCCGCGGGCGAATCCGTGCTCTCGCAGCATCCGACGGCACCAACGACGGTATTGAACATACATATACGTCGAAAATCGGCGCAGGCGACCGGACTCGCTGTAGCCACGATAGAGCCGTCGTCAGCAGCTGTCCCGCTCTTTCCACCCCATCACCCGGGATATTTCTCACATGGATCCGCCGACACATATCCACAGAACACGGCGTTGTCGGTGTCGGCCCTGGCGAACAATGCGTCCGACGCCATCCTCCCGCGTATCCTCGGCGGCTCCGTCGGTTTCGGCGAGAACCCCATCAGCTCGCCCATCGGTTGCTGGTCCGCTCGAGTCGCACTGGGCAGCGGCGCTTCGATCGCGTATGATGCGTGCGCCGTCGCGGCGGCAAAGATCAGAAAGTAGTAGCCAAGAAGGCCGGGCGCTCGCGCGAGGCCGGAATCGAACATCGTCCTTTTCTTTTTTTTTTTTCTTTGCGTGTTTCTGCTGTGGATCGTCGACGAAATGGAAATCCGGGATTCGATCTGCTTGCTGTAAACCTTCCGTGAAGGAGCACAAGTGGGGGGGAGGGTGCGTGTGAAGGCGTTATGATTCGATTCGGACGCTGAAGAATGTTGTGGGGGAGGTGTGTGTGGCTGCGAGACAAGGAGCGACCTCTATCTACTTCTGACCCCGACATGTCACTTTTGTGCTGATGGAACACGTCTAGCTCCAAACACACACATGCAGTTGGCCACATTTCTCAGACATGCTACATATGCAAAGGGGGCAGCGCTGCTTCCTTGCATATCCGGATGCAGACGCCTGCCCCCATCGACCGACGTGCATACCAGAGTTGTCCATATGTAGAAAAAGCATCGCGTGGGGACGAGCGATATTTCAGAAGGCGGATGACCAATCATTCCTGCACGTCTTCAACGTGGCTGGCCCTGTACGCGCGGCACTGGCAGCTAATGTTCTCGGGCGTATCTATCTGCGGCCTGCTCTTCAGTGGTGCTCACTCTGGGTATCTACCTATGTACCGTGTGTGCCAACGGCGGAGGGTTCCGTGAATCCAGTAGCAACGCATCATATGGCATCACTCGATTGGCGAACCTTTCGAGGAGGCAGGAAGCTTGTCCTAAAAAAAGTAACCTGGACTTCCTGCGCACCACGAAGGTGGGGGGGCAGGGTGGGGCCACGAGCAGAGCCACCGGAACCGGACAAGAGCCGAAGGCCTGGTTTCATGGGCCGCGAGGACGAGAAGACAGGGAAAGCACGAAGGATGAAGGGAAGTCGAGGGCAGGAGGGAAAGTTTCTCTTTCCGTTTCCGTTGCGATGCAAGCTGTCGGTCGTCACCTTATCATTCGTTCTTTCCTTTCTCTCTCTTTTCAACACAACGCTCTGGGAACGGGCCGGGCGGGGGCAGGGGCGGCGAATGGGAAAGGACTGCATATAATATCGCCATGATCCGACAGGGTCGCAGGCGATCAATGGATCATCATCCTAAAAAAAAAAGTAACAGGCCCGATCGACAGGGCGAGGCCGCATTCGGAATCCAATGTGCGTCTGTTCAAGGAAAGAAAAGAAAAAAAAACTCAGAAGTCCCTCCCCACAAGTAACCGATTCCACCATCTGACCTTATTCACTTGCAATGATTCTTTCTGGGTCTCCCCGCGCTCAATGGTCAACGAAATCCCAGTACGAGAGCTTCCCATCAAAGTACAGCTGAGCGACCAGGCAATCGATCAGGGCACGCCTCGTCTGCGCCTGCGTCTCCTTCGACCACTGCCGGAAATTCTCGAGGTTCTTGGTGATGTACGGATGGAGGTGATCGTACTCGTCCGTCGAGCAGAGGCGTGCCCACTCCTCATCACTGCAGCCCGCCGCGATGTACTTCCCCAGCTCGACCACGTCGCGGAATTTTGCTGTTTCGTCATCTGTTAGCGAGTTGTTGTTCGAAGTGCGGGGGGTGTCAACCCGTCCCAAGAAACACTTACGACCGGTAGCAGCTACAGCGCTGGCGCTGGCGATTCCGGGTTTGACCGGCTTTGGTAGGGAGGAGCGGATAGTGGACATCGTGAGGTTCTCTCTTCCGTCGCTGAGTATGGACGGTGGGTGGAGGATGGATACGAGGTTCGTGTGTGGAATCAATAAGGGGAAGAAGAAGAAGCGAGAGGCGGCCGGCCCACTGGCCAAAAAGTGGCCTATTCATTGAGTTGAGGCCATGAGTTTAAGTTACCCATGAGGCTTGTGACTCAAGAACTTTGCACTCAATTTCGATAATCATCAGGCAAAGTCTGTGTCCGTGTCGCTGATGTCTGTCGATCAATTGAGCTCAAGGACAGCCATTGCCCGTCACTCGACGCGATCCGATGTTTCACGCCTAGCCGGTTGCGTCACTAAAGCTGTGAACCGCGCGTCTATCATTTGGTGGCTTTTCCAACCAGTTTTTGTTCCGAGTGGGACTTCCGCCTCCATTTCGTTTCGCCGTGACTGAACCGGTCCAGACAGACTCAGGGGTACAATCACCGAAACATGTTCTCTCTGGAACATCTCGACCCGAGTGAGCGTCGACATGTTGCACACACGGAGTGCAACAGAACCCGCGAGGTTGGAGTTGATGGAATTGGCGGAATAGAATATACAGTAACTAATACCTAGTCAGACACAAAAAGGCAAGAAGCGGGTAATTCATGACTCAGCGCTTGACAACTGCACCTACGGTCATTCCGCTATCGAGCTGGCAGTTGCTGGCGGTCGCTGCCCGGGCCCGGGCTCTGGATCTTGTTACTCTTTACGCTGCTGTTGCGACCTCTTCCCGGAACCGCCAGGCTCCAGATCTCGGCCTGGGTCCCACCGTCTCCCGCTTGCGCGCCTGCTCCGGATCTGCAGACAGCCCTCGGATGGCCTCCTCGGTCCTGAGCGGGAAGGCGATGGGTTTTGCCCGCAGAGCTGGTGTTCAATCCCAGCCCAGGCGGAAGAACCACCGCCGTCGTGCACCGATATCTGCCTAACTTGCTGCCGTGGCGACAGATAGCACCAGACCAAGCGAGGGAGGAGTCGTTTTCTTCCCTTCCCCAACAAGTCTGCCCGTCCAAACAGCCGCTCCACCCGCCGCTCCACCCCACTCCACTCCACCTCGTTCCTTCGCCGCACCATGAACCTTCATTAAGCCCTCCCTCACTCCTCACTCTACGCACCAGCCCCGCCCGGCGAGCCCTGTGCATTGCATACACGAGAATGTTCGGCTATTGCCAAGCATTATCCGCTGACCACTCTACCTCTATGTAGGTACCCTTAATCCTAGGGCGCCCAAGCTCAAGCATAAGCGGGCGCTGGGGAATTTCCATCCCACTCTACTGGTACGCCAATACTTCGATCTGTAGGTTACTGCTACATATGTAGTTCGGCATCACGATATTTTGGTATGTACCCACTGGGTATGTATGTATCTACCATGCATTTTGGTAAACAGAGGGGGGGTGGGACTGCAATTGAAGTCCAATATATACACACACACAAGTAGCCGTTCGTCCTAAAGCAATGATACCATAACATACGGAAAAGGAAAAGGAAAAAACAACGCTGGAAAAACACACTTCGTTCCAAAATGAGGGCAAATATGTCAGTACCTATCGTGAAAACAATCCAAAAGGAAACCCCTAAGAAAAACACCCTTCACCTCCTTTCGAGTGCCAAAAAACAGAAGAAAAAGATCCAACTTATCGTACAGATACACACGGAACCGAGTCCTCTATGATGAGAATGCTCTTGACAGAGCAAACCGCAAACCAAAAAGTTTCAAGGCTACTACTATATATCCCTTCCGACCCTAAGCCTCGTAAAATCGGTTTCCTCAACATCAGCCTCGTTCGCCCTCCCCCCAAACTCAACCTCAACATCCCCCTGATCGCCCCGCATCATCTCTTCGTACCACTCATCGCCACCCTCCGAGGCCGGTCCTTTCACTCCTTCGAGCCGGTATGTCAGGCTAGGCTGGACCACACAGATCCCCTCGTTCTGACATATCTCTACGCGATCGAGATTCTTCGTTTTCGGGCCGGTGGGGCCATTGACGTATGCAAGGTAACCAGCGACACGGTATTGTCGGCGGTCATCCAGAGGGTAGAAGCGGTCGCCCCAGCGGCCCCCGTAGTGGAACCAGGCTACGGGTGCACGTGCGTTATCGATGTCCGGAGTGAGAGCGCCCGTGGAAATATCGTAGTGGTACATGTAGTTATTCTTCACCGGGTCCCAGAGATGGCCTTTGTTCGTGTGGTCCGCAAGCAGGTGGAGGGGGATTGCGTAGTAGTGGGCGCCCGGTGTGGCGTAGTTTGCGTGGGAGCCGCGGGCCGAGTAGGTCACGGGCTGTGGAGGTCATCAGTTCGCGCTTCCCGAGTGGCGGCGCAGACAGAGTTTACCCTTTTGCCGATTTTTTCAACGACAGCGTACTCATACGCTGCCCCACCGCTATGCTCGCTGAAGAACATACTCACTGGCTGGCCGTCCACGAATCGCACAACGGTATGTTCTGTTCCGTCACACCGTCAGTAATCGTGGCCGTTTCAACGTTCATCGCAGAGTACTCTACTCACCCCAGTCCCCAACATGATTCCCAAACCTCCACCCAGCAACCGTGTTTCCAAGATTGAAGCTGTAGAAGTAGAAATAGAAAGCATCCACGATGCCACCTTCCTTCTCCGTCCAAATTATGATCCCCGGAGCGGTGCTCAACCCGATATCGTCCTTACTGCCCGGGGCGCCAGACGGAACATTTCGGTCTCCGCGCAGCCACGACGGTGGGTTCGACGGGTCGTCGTCGGACGTGAGGTAAACGTGATCGCCAAATTTGTTGTATTCGTCTAGATTCCAGAGCGTTGCATGACCGGCGGGCGAGGCCACCGGTGTGTAATTCAGGAACGGGGTGGTATGCAGCAAACTGGTTCCGTGCAACGCATCAGCCATCAATCCGCCCCCCATGGGAGCTGAATCGACTTACTGCTCCCCAATGTCGCACGGCATAAACTTCTCCTCACTATGCAGGTAGACATACGGCGCTGTCGGAGACAGTCAGTCATCAGCCACCGGTCCCCACACTGTCCACCCACCCCGCGTGCGAGCTTCACTCACCGTGTTCATACACGAATGCCGGCGCCTTCCTCGGCTTCTTGTTGGCCTTGACTTCTGACTGATCTCCCCCAACATGACCTAACCAGTTCCCACACACGCCTGTGGTCTTGCACACGCCCGCACTCCATCCCGACAGCGGCTTCTCGGCGCCGGCGTATTCTCCACGGCGCCAGGCATCGGGGGACACACGGCCCACTATCGCGAGATGCCACAGTCCCAGCACTGCGAGCGCGCTGAGGAAGACGAACACGGGACGGCGGAGCAGCGCCATGTGCTTGCGGTGCTTGTGATGGCGGGTGACGGCGAGATGGCGGTGGTAGCAGTGGTGGCGGCGATCTGTGTAAACTTTGGTGATGGCGACGATGGAGGAAGAGGTATTCGCATGGTACAGTCGACCAGGTTGCCGTGTGTGCGAGTGTGTGTGCGTGTGTGGAAGGTGGTGAAGCAGAGTAGTGCCTGTTACTAAAAGGGAAAATCGGAGGTCTCGGAGTTGGCAACTGGGCCTTGACACGGGACGGAATGTGTGTAGGGTATGACGGAACGTGAGCTGGAGGGTGTCTCACTCTTCGGTTTTGGCTTGTCCAGTGTCCGCTTTCTTAGTCAACCCACCACCACCACCACCACCATTACTGATTGCAACACCGACTCGACGGGATTGGATCGGATAGATGGGTGTTGGATAAGGTAGCGGCGGCGCTGCTTTAGGGCTGCGGCGGAGATCGAGCGGCAGGCCATGGGAAACTACCACTTCCGTCCGCAACAACCGGAAACCACCCCAACATGCACGCACAGCACACGACACTTCCCTTTCGCTTCCTTTCCTTCCGGAATCGCGGTGTGCGGACATAGTTGGCTCCAGCGTACATAGAGTAGATACTATGTACCGATATCCCCGAGGAGACACACCCCCACTCCTGTGAGGATCAAGCATCGGCGCTGGGGGTTGCTTACTGGAGCTCCCGTATACCCTTGCTGTTTCGGGGAACGGCTCGCAGATAGAGTGTCTGGATAGCTATCGCTGTGGCTGCCACGCACGAAGCTCTAATTAACTAATAACTCCCAGACATGGGATCTCTCTAGCGGCCAGCAGAACGGAGAGCAAATGCCAGCCGTTGCATAGATCAGGCGGACAACAGCCATTCTCTTCAACCCCAACCCTGTCGGTGACCGCACGTACACGGAGTACATGAGAAATACTCATCAGACACCCAGCACCAGCACCAGCACCCGAGGTGAAAAGATGAATTTGTAATTCGATCCGTGGATATATGTACATACTTACCTCTTAGTTATACTCGCACAGTCCCTCTACCGCTTCGTCTTTCTGGGGCGCATGTATTGTACTCGGCCGTTGCACAGCGCGCACGTATCTAGCACCAATTATCAATTCACGTACCCAATCAGCATCCCCTTCGCCCTTCTTCCTTCCATCCCATCCAGAGAGAAGCGTTGCGATCAATGAGACTCTCTCTCTCTCTCTCTCTCCCCGGAGAGAAGCGAAAAAACAATCGAGAATTCTCCCATCTACCATTTCTCCTTCCGTCTTCGAGACCTTTGGAGAACCGAACTGCACGGAGCTGAACTGAATTCCCCGTCGATTGATGGCGTCACCAATAGTTTAGGGGATCGATATCCCAGTAACTTGACAGATCACCAGCCCAATTCTATTCTAGCGGCTCGTGCTTATTCTACATACATATACATACCAACAAAGGAGCGCACTGCGCCGCCGGAAGGAAGCGAGGAACACTGCATGGAAAACCCCCGCTTCTGCCGGAAAATGCCGCCAGCGTGATCCCACACATATCTATGATCTCTATGGATTGTGAAGAATTGGCTTCGGATCTGGAGATGGAAATGGCGATTTGTTTTCACCGATTGGCGGAGATTAAGGCTGCTGTGTAATCTGGATAGTCTGAACCATCCAATTGTGAGAAGTCCAGGCGCGAGGGGTGCAAATGCCTTGCCTGATTCTTGTCGGACACACACATTGTCTACCACTTCACTATACACATATTCAGCTGCGCTCATCCGACGTGTACGATTTACAAGTCCTTCCGGAAGACCTCCGGCCCCCACTTCGGACTCGTCAGACTGGTGAGACCGGCACTGTTCTCGCAGGTCTTACGACCACTGACAGGTCCTGGAGGGGGAACCTGTACGGAGCCGACCTTGCGCCCTTTGCCCGTGTTGATTCCCTTGCCGGACTTAACACCAGCGTCCTTGCCAGTCTCAGCGCCGGTGCCCTTTCCGCTGGTGGCGCCTGTCGGCGCGGGCTCGTCCCACATCGGCAGCTGCTCTGGAAGGGAGTTCGCGGCGGCCTTGAGCGCGTCTAGGAGCTGAACCACCTTCTCGGCTGTTAGGTCCTCGTAGTAGTCGTCGTTGATCTGAACCATGGGGGCTGTGATTGCATCGCGTCAGCGGATGGGCGGAAGAGCGAACATGTGGGCGGGACTACCGTTGACACAGGCACCGAGACACTCTACCTCGGAGAAGGTGAAGACGCCGTCCTCTGTGGTGTGACCGGGCGTGATACCGAGATGCTCGGTGATGGCCTTCATGATTGCGCTCGAGTCTCGGAGCATGCATGGTGTCGTCGTGCACACCTGCAGGTGGTACTTGCCAACTTTGTCTCGGTTGTACATAGTGTAGAAAGTGGCAACCTCTGTTTCCCCCTCCCGACAATCAGCTTACTGCCTTCATTCCGGCTCCCTCTTCAATGGCTGATCGCCATCGTCGCCACGCACCGTAAACTCTCATCGGCGGAATCTCCACGATCCTCGCCACCTCGTTCATGACCGAGATGGAGCAGAACCCGTGTTGCCGTTGTCCCAGGTCCAGCAGGGGCATAGTCGCCGCCTTCTTGTATTGCGGCGGATATCGCTTCAGAATCTCATTGATGAGACGGAGGTTCTGCTCGGAAAACTTGAAGGGGATCGACGGGTTGTTGTCCGACGTGTTTCTGTGCTGCCTCGGTCGTCAGAACACAGGTCAATCCCTCTTGGAGTCTCATAGCTCCCGCGCACAGAGGGGAGGGGTGGGGGCGGAGGTCACATACCACCTGGAGAGCATCCGATCGTCGAACACCGTAATCCGAGAAGGCGCGGGTTGATTTTCGAGCGGGTAGAGCGACCCGACAAGCTCCCGACAGAAGAAGACGGGTGGGCAGCCTCAGCGACATAGTTACGGCGTGGGTAGATGAGGGGAGTTCGATCGGAAGTTGTTACATACGTCCTATTGACGCTAAACTGCTTAGTCGGGGTTTTGACTAAGATTTGATTGGAGGGTAATAAGTGCCAAGACCAAACTTCACTCTCTATCATATCATTCGAGAACATCAATTTTCTGCATACTGTACCTAGTGCAATCGAATGTGGGAAGGCGGGTTCTGGGCCTGGGGGAGACGTCCGGCAATGAAGTGGAAGCTTTGTGAGCGGCAAGAGAGGGAAGGGGAGAGGAGACCGAGGAAGTGGTGGCTGAAGTTGAGGAACGGGTGCAATTCTTCCCCACCCCTCTTCATGGTCTCGACAGAAGAGGAATATTTAGGAAATAAGGAGGCGGTTTCTGTTGTTATTTCTTAGGTGTGTTTACGTTTAGTGGGGCAGGTCGGACGAAGCCAAAGGGGAGCCACAACAAGCCTAATATAATAGAGGTTGAGATTGGGAACCGGGCTGTGTGTATATCGCCATGATCTAGATAGATCGCATGCGGTTAATGAATAATCAAAAAAAAACAAAGTAGTACAGTTCTCTTCCGTGTTCACTGTCACCACTCTCTACCTTTTGGACGTCCAGGCGGAAGGCAGGAAACATTGGACTAACTGTCTGCCGAAGGCCGGTAGCTGGAGTACACGTTACCGTGGTTTAGATAGGTTGGGGACGATTTGATTGCAGAAGAATAATAGAGGAAGTTATGCTTTGTATGCATCCGAGCTAGCACGGCCAAACGCAGTCGAATGTAGGGTGAAGGCAGTCGTTCATCGGCGTATGAACGGGACTAAATATTTTGGCTACAAGGCGTTCATCTCTCAGGGTGAACAGCGTGTGTATGTACTCGTACAACACCCTAAATGGCTTGCTTATACTCAAATAGCTGAAAAGGCAAACAAAAACAAAACTCCTCACACAAAACCAAAGAAATCTTCATCATGTTGCAAAACACAAAAAAAAAACCCCCGGCTTACCCACCGCCATAAAAACCAGAAGCCGCCTTTATAACGCCCTCATAACATCCCAGCAGACATAGAAATAAAGGCAGAGGCCACAAGAGCGTTAAAGAGCTTAAAATTTGAATCCGCACAGCTCCAGGAATTCTAGGATATACTCTCCCAGCCCTTGTACCGCAAACTCATCGACGATTCCCCACGGCCTGCATTCAGTCTTCCATTTGGTGATGACATCCTTGACCTGCAGCTCTTCCATGCGCTTCTGGGCTTCTAGTCGGTCCTCCTTCAAGACGAGACTGGTAACATAGCAGTCGCCCCAGAGGGGGCTTTCTGGTCTCCAGGTGTATCTCGCCGGGCATACCGCAAGATGAACCTTCTCGATCATAGCCCCAGGGATTTTGCAAAGCTGGCAAGGCTTTGGGGGACCTTCAAACAAGATACCACCGACGTAGTCGTCCCGAGCATCGTAGAACAAGGCGCAACCCAAGCGATCTACGAGAGGATGGATAATTGATTCTGGAACCATCTGTCTCAAGGTGCGCTTAGCGTATTCCTTGAGGACTATCTGTTCTGCGGCTTCTTCCTGTAGATCTTGCTCGTCGAATGCTTTGATGTATCGACGCCTGTCCTGTAGCCTCTTGATTCCTGGTTCGAGACGGTTGAGACGGTAATCTACCCATTGACGGTAAAGCTCCCGAAGATCGGAATAGACACGGACGTTGCTCATGAAAGATGAATCGTAGATGCCAACAGCCTTGGCTCGATATGATGTAATGATAGTGATTCGATCGTCGAGAGACGAGGTGGAAGGCAACGCTAGGTGTTTCACGAGACCGCCTTGAAGCATCATGGCGCTCCCCATACCAGGCTGTGCAATCTATGACCGTCTTCAGCAAAGACGAACGAAATACGGAATGGATACTACGTACCCCAACAAGCCTACCATCGCCGCATCGAATGACGGTTTCCCCGCCGATCATATCCGAAGTGTCACTCACCATGGCAACGCACACCCAAGGGTAGGAATCGAAACTGCAGGAGGGCATTAGCGGGCTCCCGGAGGAATGAAGTGAGCGTTGCTTACTGCCAAGGTATCAGGCTCTTCTTAGTAACGGCTTTATCGATTTCTTCCGACGACCTACTCTCTTTTGCCCGAGTTGTTCCGGGAATTGCGAACCTCCCGGAGGTCAGTTTATGGGCGACATTTTTCAGCGTCTCGTCCCTCGTCATGCCAGCACAGTCGGCAAAATCGAACTGGATATTTGCATGTCCTAATTCCATGGTTTCCATTACAGGCTCAAGGGCAATCCCAGCAGCCTCCGAAAGTTTGTCAAGGACTGCCGGATGACTCCACATACGGCGAAAAAAGGGTGAATGGGCGGCAGTGTTACGAACTATCAATGCCTTGGGACCAAAGATAGCGGCAGTTTCGTCAAGGTATCGTGGGTTGAAAAGTGCTTTGCGCATGAGAGGGATCGACTCGGGCGTGAAAAGTGGGAACGTTGAGGTAGCGGCAACCGTTGAAGTAGCAGAGGCCGGCTGCCGGATCCCAAGCTCTTCGAAGGTGTACTGCGAATCGGGCTGCTGATCTAGCGCTAGATGAAGCTGTGCATGTCAGCTTTCCTGTGTTATCCTCAGGGAAGTGAATGGCCGTAACGGCCGAGGCCCTCCAAGTAGGGAGCTGGACTCCAAGCTACCTTTGGATCAAAGGTGGGATCATCCCATCCCTCCCCCAGTGGTCGCCCCACAGTCGGAGCGGTGGATTGCATTTCCAGCATGTGCTTTGCCTGTTGAATCTTGTGCACGAGGCTCTCCAAGCTCTCCCCGTAGCCGTGAATCTCCGTAGTCTGGTGCTGAATAGTCATCTTGATATTGGTAACTCCAATATTATAGACGTAAAGATAGGAGCCCAATTGCGTCTTGGGTGAGCGTAAATCTGTAGCAGAATCAGCTCTATTCGAGGAGCAACGAGCGTCGAAGCTCGGGCTCTCTCAGATTAATACAGAAAATATGGGGAGACAGAGAAGTGGGTGGAAACTCACTGGCCGTAATAATCGAGGCCTAGAGGTTCCTTGTGCTAGATGGCAAGCTCGTGTAGATATGTGGAGGATGTGAAGGGGATATATAGATATATACAAGTATGAAATAGTGGCGGAGGTGAAGGTAGTATGGGTAGGTAAGTAGGAAGGATGGTGGAGGTCAGGGAGGGGAGGAGGGAACGGAGGGCAGCCGGGATTAAGTACTGTGGGTTGACACCGCAATGGAGCGGTAAACATTGGCGGGGTCCTTGTGGCCACCCCCAGTACGGCTGCCCACACATGAATGCCGCACGCCTGAAGTGGTTGCTCAATGGGCCTTTGGGGTGCATCGGCGCCAGCAATAGATAGCACGACTGCACCTTTCCTGTTTCGCCCATCACCGCCCAGCAGGAATGTCCGCCTTTCCTGTTTCGCCCATCACCGCCCAACAGGAATGTCCGCACCTACTGAATTTCGACGCCATTCCTCTACAACACCTACAGCCGTCGCGGTACCTTGGAGCCCTATTGACAGTCCGGTTCACAAGGCAATACATGCTGATAGAATACGACGTCCGGAAGATGAAACGTTCGACTTGAGACGCAAAGGCGGAAGTATTTAGGTATACAAAGAGAGCCTCTGTGGCATAAGAGAAAGAGACAAGCAATTTCAACTATCGGAATATCACATATTTACATTTGACACATGCAGTTACGCAACGCCCTCCCACAACCTTCCGGCATTGCCTTATGAGCCCAGGTTGGCCTGATGGTTTCTTGGCTATTACAGTTGCCATGTGCGGAAACAGTTTCGGACAGCAACTCCCCGGACCGACCAAATCTCAATCCATTCGCCGAGTTCAGTGCCTAATATTTCCCACGCAAGAACCCGAGAAGTCGTGAGATACGCCACATATATCATCCTTCGTTCTCAGCAACTGATCCGATTCCCTTGCTCTGGGACCGTTCCTGCAGCGGAACTTAGCTACTCGGCAATGCCTGCCTCCTGAGCATGCAGAGAGCCGGTGGTACGGGCCGGTGTCGATCGTAACGGTTTTCGACGGCTCCCATCTCTGCGTCCGGCCGCTAGCATTATCAACTACTCGGCGAGGCTCGACTGATCATTGGCACTCAAAATCCTGTCTGGAGGTGACGAGAGCCTGCGCTCATCCGCTTAACGATAGCACACTGAAGGTTGGCTGGCAGCACTTGAATGCCTCGCATTGACGGTACCGTGGGATTTGAGTTTAGGTAAGATATTCCCAGGGATGCGGCCGCTTCCGTATACGCGCCTCCTACGTTCTTCTGGAAGACATGAACCGCGAGGACCCCATGGATTGTGGGGTCTGCGAAAGTCTGAGAGGCAGGTACTGTAAACGGTTGTGATAGGGTACTCTGTAGCGAGGCAACCTGCATTATCGGCGAAAAGCGGTAGTGGTGGCTGTGTCAGCGCTTCGATTTTTTGCTTTGAAATTCATGCGCTTTAGTCAAGCCGTTCCGATGGCATCAATACGCTTGAGTGACATTACTTTCCTACTCTATGCACTCTAATTTCCGTGGTAACGGGGACCAAGAATTATTATGTCAATACCTAATCCTCACACCTATGTTGCCTCGTATGGAGTTTTCGCGGCTCTCGAGACCTCGGCCCCCAGCCCTCGAAACATAGCCGACCGTACCCGCAAGCAGGTCGCCCTCGCTCGCCGCCCAAAATAATGCAACATCGTACCTGAAAAGCTAGTTATTCCGTCGACATTGAGCTGCCCATTCTGTTGTAAGTTATAGACTGGTCTTCTGATTGGGATTAAATTTTTGTGTGAACATGGTGGCACTGTTCCCCGGGATCATTTCACTGCTGCACCGGCAGCAAAGACTTACGCGCCAACACTGACGAGCTTCCGCCTCCGTCGGGCGGCATTCATCTTGCCAACAGCATTAATCCGCGAGTAAAGAATCATTGGTATAAGACGGTTGCCCATTGCAAGCGGCTTTTGAATCCGACACACTGGAATCATAGTGGTGCTCATCCTCTGCACCTGCTGCCACCACGGGACATCGTCTCAACTCTGAATGGATTTCGTGAAGACGACACCGGCAATCAATAAACACCCAAAACCACAGCACACCAAACATACGCCAGCTATGCCTTTTTGATCCCGTGGGCCCACCAATTGCTCTGCATCTTTCTGCAAGGCGTTGAAGCTGTATATAGTCTCCCCCGAATTCGACCGCAGCTTGGCAACCCACTAGGATCGTAAAACGCTATTTTTCGCTCAATACCCACTCAACACCATCGAGATATCTGCAAGGCCGTCGAACTGATACGGTGCCCTCCTAGCGGTGGCGGCAGTGGTGAAACATGAGTCCGTCCGCACTGTGCGCAGTCAAATACCTCCAGTGCGTGTCGTATTGTTTTTTCAGCGGATCCAAAAATCTACAACACGCAAAAAAACGCCCGGGCAATTGAAGTTTCCACTGTGCGTGCGGCAGACAGGCGCAAGGAATCTATACTTCGCGACTTGAGAGCTGTATCTCCTAGAGTATTTTTGCCAGCCTGCATAGATCACGGTAGTGCGCTCCTCTTGCCCATCCTGCCGGGAACACAATACTGCGCTTCAACGGGCGCGGCCGAGTGAGAACACATGATTGACCTGCACTCAGCAGCCCAAGACTTTTAAAAGCAGCGGAAACAAAAAACCTCATCCCCTCGCGCGGCGGCCAGGTAGATGATGTTTTTTGTTCTAGAGGAAAAAGTCCGAAGACTTGAAAAAAAAACCCATCGACTGATGTCGTGCATTCTGTCTGTCTGCTCTGCTCTTGCCACGCTGTTGTGCTTGCTCTTGCCACGCTGATGTGCTCGCTCTTGCCACGCTGTTGCACTTGCTCTTGCCACGCTATTGTGCTTGCTCTTGACTCTTGAAGGATATATAAGGGGGAAGGGGAGGAGGGAGGGGAGGGGGGGAAGTAAGTGGTTGAAGGGAAAGAAAATCGGAAGGATAGGGGGGGAGAGGCGGGCATTTATAGGTAGCTCAAGCTTAGGATCCGTATTAGCAAATCAAATTCGGCGGGTCGAAGGTTGCTTGTATGGTTTAGCCCTTCCGCCTCACTGTATGCTAGTTAAGACTCAGTTCTAGGGCACAAACCCTGGATGATGCAGAGCTTCTAGTTAACCCCAAAACACCTATAAAAGAGCCTTCCCACCTCTTTTCTCTCTTCTTCCTTTCTCTCTTCAAGGGTTAAAGAGCAAGCATAACAGCGTGGCAAGAGCAAGCACATCGGCGTGGCAAGAGCAAGCACAACAGCGTGGCAAGAGCAGAGCAGACAGACAGAATGCACGACATCAGTCGATGGGGTTTTTTAAGTCTTCGGACTTTTTCCTCTAGAACAAAAAACATCATCTTCCTGGCCGCCGCGCGAGGGGATGAGGTTTTTTGTTTCCGCTGCCTCTAAAAGTCTTGAGCTGCTGAGTACGGAACAATCATGTGTTCTCACTCGGCCGCGCCTGTTGCAGCGCAGTATTTGCGTTCCCAGCGGGATAGGCAAGAGGAACACACTACCGTGATCTATGCAGCCTGACAGAAATACCCTAGGAGGCACAGCTCTCAAGTCGCGAGGTGTAGATTCCTCGCGCCTGTCTGCCGCACGCACAGTGGAAACTTCAATTGCCCGGGCGTTTTTTTGCGTTTTGTAGATTTTTGGATCTGCTGCAAAAACAATACGACACGCACTGGAGATATTTTACTGCACACAGTGCGGACGGACTCATGTTTCACCACTGCCGCCACCGCTAGGAGAGCACCGTATCAATTTGTCGGCCTTGCAGATATCTCGATGGTATTGAGTGGGTATTGAGCGAAAAAAATAGCATTTTACGATCCTAGAGGGTTGCCAAGCTGCGGTCGAATTCGGGGGAAACCACAGCTTCGGAATTCAAGGCCTTGCAGCGAGATCAAAAGTGGTTGGCGGGGCCCGCTGGATTAGAAAGGCATAACTGGCGTGTTGGTGTGCTGTGGTTTTGTGTGTTTATTGGTTGCTGGTGTTGTCTTCATGAAATCCGTCATTGAACGGTAACCGTGTTATATAACCACCTTGGGTGGTGATTCCGCTATCTAGTACTCTGTTAGACAAGGAGATAGTTCGATACGAGCGCGTCTGCATGTCAACGATCCGAGACCGGTGGGATGAGGGAATGGGCTGGAGAACTGTGCGCCGGGGCCGGCGATGTGGGCTTTTGGGCATCTTCACCTCGACCAGCTGATCTTCGGCGCTACAACGTCTATCCATCAGCCTCATCAGCCGGCAGTGCTCGACGTTGTGCTGGGCCACGGTTCACCCTCCACTCGCCCACCGCTGGTCGGGCGTGCAGTTTCGTCGACCCACCAGCAGACTCGTGCGAAGGAAGTCAATGGGCGCACCTCACTTTACGGGAGCCAGCGAAAAACCTCATCCCCTCGCGCAGAGGCCAGGAACATGATGTTTTTTGTTCTAGAGGAAAAATCCGAAGACTTGAAAAACCCCATCGACTGATGCCGTGCATTCTGTCTGTCTGCTCTGCTCTTGCCACGCTGTTGTGCACGCTCTTGCCACGCTGTTGTGCTTGCTCTTGACTCTTGAAGGATACATATCTAAGGGGGGGGGGGGAAGGGAAGTAAGTGGTTGAGGGGAAAGGAAAGGGGAAGGAAAGGGGAGGGAAAGGTGGGCATTTTATAGGTAGTGCGGGCTTGGAATCCGTATCAGCACATCGAATTCGGCGGGTCGAAAGTTGCTTGTGCGGTTTAGCCCTTCCGCCTCACTGTATGCTATGTAGTTAAGTACTCAGTTCTAGGGCACAAACCCTGGATGATGCAGAGCCTCTAGTTAACCCCAAAACACTTATAAAAGAGCCTTCCCACCTCTTTTCCCTCTTCTTCCTTTCTCTCTTCAGGTGTCAAGAGCAAGCATAACAGCGTGGCAAGAGCGAGCACATCAGCGTGGCAAGAGCAAGCATAACAGCGTGGCAAGAGCAGAGCAGACAGACAGAATGCACGACATAGTCGATGGGGTTTTTTTTTAAGTCTTCGGGCTTTTTCCCCTACAACAAAAAACATCATCTACCTGGCCGCTGCGCGAGGGGATGAGGTTTTTTGTTTCCGCTGCTTTTGTCTTGAGCTTGTGAGTGCGGGGCAATCATGTGTCCTCACTCGGCGCCGCCTGTTGAAACGCAGGATCATTTGCGTTCTTGGCGGGGTGGTCATCGACAAACCACGGTGCTCTTATGTTGGAATGGGGCCTACGGCGCGGGGTCCCTACTATCCAACAGGGCGCGACGATTTGCCCTACGACTAGCCAGTTTATCAGTCGGACAGCAAACGTATGAACTGGTGGGTGCAGGTACTGGCTTTGGTCGGCGGCTGGCTTGCTTTCTGGACTTTAGTGGCAGGAGGGAGAAGGTGGTACTCCCCCGAACGCCAGTGCCTCTGGGTACTGTGGTGATCTCAGACCCTGTCAGTGCCCAGTATGAGGCGGAGGCATGTCGACCTGGACGTGTGGTGTGGATGGATGGGTCTCGACTTGACAGTGGAACGTACGGCTATTTGGTGGTCTGGGGCATAGGACAGCGCTGGGCTGGAGTCGAAACGTTCGATGCAGAGTGTGCCGCCGTTGCGCAAGCACTGGAGATTGCCAGTGGGTGGGCCAAGCGCCACCGGGTAGGCCAGCTAACCATTTTCTCGGACACTCAGGCAGCTATAGCCAAAATGGCTTCTGGTGATCCAAGCCCTGGCCAGCAGTATGCCATTCAGGCATGCGAGCATCCGCGCAACCTGCGCCAGACGGAACCTGGTATTCGGGTGGAAATCCGGTGGTGTCCAAGTCACAAGGTTATCACCGGTAACGAGAAGGCAGACGAGTGGGCAAGGCTGGCGGTTGATGAGCCGGATGCACATGGGATTGAGTGGATGCCATTACCAGCTTCGCTCGCCCACCTTAGGCGGCGTATTTCCGACCGAAAGTGACCAGAGGCCATCAACTGGCCCCGACAGAGGTCAAACGCTAAGGTCTATAAGCCTCGTAGCAAGCAGCAGGTAGACCCGCTCCAGACAGACAAGAGAGCATCTAAGGCGGGAGGCGGGGCGGCTTTAGATGGCTCAGTGGGGTTGAGCGCATGAGTTTGTCGTCTTTCTTCTCTTTTGCTACAGGGGTCTAGTCTCGCAACTGGCCGGGCATTTCTCCGGAGCGAGGAAAAGAAGGAGTTATGTAATTCAGCTATGCTCTGTAAAGGTCGGATGCTTAAATGAAGAAACAAAAAAGAAACAAAGGCGGGGCGCGCAACAGAAGCGCACTGCCGTGATATATCCAGCCTTACAAAACTACCCAAGGAGGTACATGAGCTCTCAAGTCGCGAGGTTTAGCTTCCTCGCGCCTACCGGCCGCACGCACAGTGGAAAGGGTAGGAGGCGTGATGAAAAAGGTCAAAAACCTTCACTAACTACTCCCTGTGGGTGATTTGGAACACCAGGAACCGAGCCTCCACCACTGGGGCGTGTAGCCAGTGGTTGTCTTGCCTAGGTGTTTTTTTGCGTGTTGTAGATTTTTGGATCTGCTACATAAACAATACAACACGCACTGGAGGTACTCGAATGCGCACAGTGCGGACGGACTCATAGCTCACCACTGCCGCCACCACTAGGAGAGCACCGTATCAGTTTGACGGCTTTGCAGCAAGATGCAAAGCGGTCGGCGGGCCCGCTGGATTAGAAAGGCATAACTGGCGTGTGTTTGGTGTGCTGTGGTTTTGTGTGTTTATTGATTTCTGGTGTTGTCTTCGTGAAATCCATTACTGGACGGTAACCAGGTTATATAACCACCTTGGGTGGTGATCCGCCATCTAGTTTTTTTGTTTTTTTGTTTAATCATACTCGCATTCGACCTAGGTAGATCATGGCGGCGTACATTTTGCCCAGTTTTCCTGTCCGCAGTCCGCACGGTGGCGGCTCGTTGCAAGCACCCTTTTGCCCTCCGCCCAG
>Ga0307508_10001042_pt1 | contig 32119 bp, 25 predicted proteins | sample 9_EM_MG_FD_203089 | JGI IMG/M metagenome (GOLD analysis project Ga0307508, IMG submission 203089) | Populus trichocarpa ectomycorrhiza microbial communities from riparian zone in the Pacific Northwest, United States - 9_EM | ecosystem: Host-associated > Plants > Roots > Unclassified | place...
GCCGGGAACCCCTGGTGGTCACCGGTACTGACGAAGGCGCCGCGCTCGGCTCGCAGAGCGCGGTCATGTACGGCCTGCGCAGCATCATGGTCGCCCCGCTACTGCTCGACGCGCGGCTGCTCGGGGTCATCTACCTGGACAGCCGCATCGCCAAAGGCATGTTCACCAGCAGCGACGTGGGCATCCTCACCGCGATCACCAATCACGTCGCCGCCGCCCTGGAAACCGCCCGCGCCGCCCAGCTCGCGGTCGCGGTCCATGCCGCCGAACAACAACGCGACGTCGCCGATACCATCCGCCACGCGCTCACCGAGGTCACCGCCACACTCGACCCCGCCGAGGTACTGGCCCGCCTGGCTGCGACGCTCAGCAGGAGCCTGACCGGCGACGACGCCCGGCTGATCCAGCGCAGCGGCGACAAGCTCATCCTGAACGACCTGGCCGATCCCATCGTGCAGGTCACCCTCGCCACCGACGCCCACCCCGACCTCGACGCGTTGATGCTCAGCCCGAGGCCGATCCGCTCCGGACCAGGCGTCGAGCTCGCGCCGATATTCACGGATCCCATCACCGGCTGCGGACTGCGGTCGCCCGAGTCGTGGCTGGCCATCCCGTTGCACTCCCGTGACGAGTCGGTCGGCTTGGTCCTGGTCAGCAGCGCGCACCCGGCCGGCTACACCGAAACCGAGATTGACATCGCCGACGCCCTCACCGGCCAGGGAATGGTCGCCTACGACAACGCGCGGCTGTTCGCACAGGTCAAGCTGCTCGCCACTACCGACGAACTCACCGGGATATTCAACCGGCGCCAGTTCTTCCTTCTCGCTCACCGCGAACTCGCGGTCGCCCGCCGCCGCGACCTGCGGCTGGCGGCTGTCATGGTCGACATCGACCACTTCAAGAAGGTCAACGACACCCACGGCCATCACACCGGCGACCAGGTCATCCAGACGGTCGCCCGCCGCCTCACCGAAACCATTCGTGGTACCGACATTCTCGGCCGCTACGGCGGCGAGGAGTTCGCGCTCATCCTCCCCGACGTCGGCGACAGCGCTCTCGCCACCGCCGAACGGCTCCGTACCGCCATCGCCACCTCTCCCGTCGACACCGACGCCGGCCCGCTCCCCATCACGATCAGCGTCGGCGTCGCCCACCTCAGCGAGGCAGACGGAGACGCTGAGATCCTGCTCGCCAACGCGGACAAAGCCCTCTACAGCGCCAAGAAGAGTGGCCGCAACCGTGTCATCCTCCATCGCGATGAGACCGCGGAGGGCCCGGTAGCGTAGCGACCTCCGACGACGCGGCAGATCCCGGCAGCAACAGGCGTCTGAACTGCTGCCTGATGTGGTCCGACCCGGTATGGACCATGCCCCCGGCGTTGCCGTAGCGTCCGGTCTCCGGGGAAGCTCGGGTTTCCGGAGCAGGTGCTCACCAGGGTGGCTGACGACGACAGTGCACACATCCGCGAACGTGATCCAGCTGGCGGACGTCTCCGTCTTCTTCGGCCCGCGCCAGATCCTCGACTCGATCAACGTCACCATCGGCCGCGGCGAGTTGGTGGCCCTCGTCGGCGAGAACGGCGCCGGCAAGACCACGCTGGTGCAGTGCGTCAGCGGCGCGCTCGCCCCGGACTCGGGGACGGTGACGGTCTGCGGTCAACCGCCGGCGGCGGCCCGCCGCTCCGGCGAGCTCGCGGTGGTCTGGCAGGACCTCGCGCTGTGTGACAACCTCAGCGTCACCGCGAACATCTACCTCGGCCGCGAGCCGGCCGGCGGGCTGCTCGCCCGGCGCCGCATGCACGCCCAGGCCGCGGTGATGCTCGACAAGCTGGGGATGGGCGTGCGGGACGTGCGCCGCCGCACCGGGGAGCTGTCCGGTGGCGAACGCCAGGCGGTCGCGATCGCCCGGGCCATGATGACCGGGCCCAGCGTCCTCGTGCTGGACGAGCCCACCTCGGCGCTCGGCGTCAACGAGACGCGCCGGTTCGAGCGCCTGCTGCGGACGCTGCGCGGCGGCGGCGTCGCCGTGTTGCTCGTGTCGCACCGGATGGAGCAGGCGTTCGGACTGGCCGACCGCGTGGTCGCGCTTCGGCACGGCCGGCTGGTCGGCGACGTCACGACCGTGGAGGCGCACGCCGACGACGTGGTGGCGATGATGTCGGGCCTCGGCGGCGAGTCCGCCGCCCGCCGCCACCTGGCCCGGCTGTCCAGCCTCGTCGACCAGCTCGCCGAGGTCGAGCCGTCCGCGTCCCTGCCGATGATCGTGTCGGCGCTGTCGACGGCGTTCGGCCAGCAGCAGATGTGCGTGCACCTCGCCAGGGCCGACGGCGAGCTGGTGCTGGGCGCCTCGGTGGGCATCGCCCCGGAGGTGCTGCACGACCTGGACCGGGTGCGGGAGGCCCGGCCGAGCGGGAGCATCGGCGAGGCCGCGGCCACCGGGTCGGCGGTGGTCGTCGAGGACCTCCGCCAGTCTCCGGAGCGCTTCGGATCGGGCCAGGAGGTGGTGAGCATGTGGTCGGTGCCGATACAGGGCAGCGCCGGCCTCTACGGCGTGCTCTCCGGGCTCGCCGACGTGCCCGGGCGGCCGCAGGACGATCAGCTTCACCTGGCGTCGGTCTACGCGAGCCTGGCGGCCACCGCCATCGAGCGGGAGGGTCTGCTGCACGACCTGGAACGCCGCAACCGGGTGTTGGAGTCGCTGCGCGGCGTGCTGGACGGGCTCGCCGGTCCCGAGCAGTTGACGGCGAGCCTGCGTATCGCGCTGGCGGCGCTGACCCGGGGGCTGGGCGCGGACCGCGCCTGCCTGGTCGAGGCCGACGGGTCCGGCGGCGAGGCGTGGGCCCACTCGGCCGACGCCGACGGCGGGCCGGGACCGGACGCCAGTCTCGCGTCCGTTCTGGCCCGGACTGCGTCCGGCGCCCACCTCGGCGCGGTGTTCGCGATAACTCCGCTGGTCAGGGCGGTGCGGTTCGAGGTCGGCGAGCGGCGGTTCCTGCTCGGGGCGCAGTGGTCGGAGCCCGCCGGGATCACTGCGGACGCTCTGGAGTTGCTGGAGGGCGCGGCCCGGTCGTTGCGGCTGGCCGTGGAGCGCGAGGTCGCCGAACGCGCCCGCGCCGAGGCCGACGGCCTGCGCCGGGTCAGCGGCCTGCAACGCGACTTCATCCACCGGCTGAGCCACGAGTTGCGTACGCCGCTGACCGCGATCACCGGCTACGCGTCCACCCTGGGCGCCACGGACGTCACCTGGGACGCGGCGTCGCAGCGCCGGTTCCTCGCCGCCATCGGCAGCGAGTCGGCCCGGATGCGCCGGCTGGTCGGCGATCTGCTCGACGCCTCCGCGATCGATTCGGGGGTGTTGAGCATCCAGCCGGACTGGTGCGATCCGCCGACGATCCTGGAGGCCGCGGTCACCGCGGTGCCGGACGGCGTCCGGCACGTCCGGGTGGAGATCGGTGACGTCCCCCCGGTGTGGGCCGACCACGACCGGTTGGAGCAGGTGCTGGTCAACCTGCTGGACAACGCGTTGCGCCACGGCGCGCCGCCGGTGACGTTGCGGATGCGCCGCAGCGGGGACCAGGCCGTCATCGAGGTCGGCGACGCGGGCCCGGGCATCGCCGCGGAGCTGCGACGCAGCGTCCTCGAGCCGTACGTGCGCGGCAACACCAGCGTGCCCGGCGCCGGCCTGGGGCTGGCCATCTGCAAGGGGATCGTCGACGCGCACGACGGCCGCATCGAGATCGTCGGGGCGGCGGCCGGAACGGTCGTCCGGGTGACCCTCCCGCTGGACACCCGGCTCCCGGAAGCCTAGGCGGCGCGACATGGACGAGCGTACGCGAGTGCTCTTGATCGAGGACGACCGCAACATCGTCGATCTCGTGCGGAGCAACCTGGTCGCCAGGGGTTTCTCGGTCGTCGTCTCGACCGACGGGTCGAACGCGCTGGACCTGCTGGCCGAGCATCAACCGGACATGGCCCTGGTCGACCTGCTCCTGCCCCGCTCGGACGGCTTCGAGCTGTGCCGGCAGCTGCGGCGGGAGTCGAACCTCGGGATCATCGTGGTCTCGGCCCGGTGGGAGGAGACCGACAAGGTCCGGGCGCTGAACCTCGGCGCCGACGACTACCTCACCAAGCCGTTCGGCATCGACGAGCTGCTCGCGCGCATCAACGCCACGCTGCGGCGCAGCCGTCCGGCGCCGGTGACGGACAGTGCCGAGAACATCGTCCGTCTCGGTGACGTCGTCGTCGACATGGGCGCGCGTTCGGTGACGAAAGCGGGCGCCGCGGTCCGGCTGACGCCGACCGAGTTCGCGCTGCTGCGCGAGTTGGTGGTCAACCGCGGCGTGCTGCTGTCGCATGCGACGCTGCTGCGCCGGGTCTGGGGACCTGGTTACGCTACGCACACGGAGTACACCCGGGTTTACATCCGGCGGCTGCGGGCCAAGCTCGAGACCCCCGGCGGACCCACCCTGATCGCGACCGAGCCCCGATCGGGATATCGCCTGGTCAGCGACTGATCGACGACAGCCACGTTTCCGGAAGATTTTCGACGCACGAAGAAGTGTTTACAAACCGTTCACGGATTCCCCCCTACGTTACGTGACACACGACATCACGTTTCGATCGGAGGACCCGATGACCGGTGGCGGGCTGGCCGCAGAGGCCGATCACCCGGCGGACCCCGGCGGAGAGCCTGCCGCCGTGCTCGAGATGACCGGCATCCGGAAGAACTTCGGCGGCGTACAGGCGTTGCGGGGCATCGACTTCTCCGTGCGCCCCGGCGAGATCCATGCGCTGCTCGGGGAGAACGGCGCGGGCAAGTCCACGCTGATGAACATCATGTGCGGGGCCCTGTCCGACTATCACGGGCAGATGCGCCTGGAGGGCCGGTTCGTCCGGTTCTCCTCGCCGCACGCGGCGCAGAAGGCCGGGGTCGCCACGGTCTTCCAGGAGCTCGACCTGGTGCCGGGGCTGAGCGTGGCCGACAACCTCTCGCTCGGCCGCGAGCCGAAGCGCCACGCCCTGTTCATGGACGGTCCGCGCATGCGACGCAGCGCGGAGCGGGCGCTCGCGCTCGTCGGCGCGAGCATCCCCGCGCGGACGAAGGTCTCGGCGCTGCGCCTCGGGGAGCAGCAGATCGTCGCGATCGCCAAGGCGCTGGCCGCGGAGGCCCGCATCCTCATTCTGGACGAGCCCACGGCCGCGCTTTCGGCGCACGAGGTCGAGCTGTTGTTCGGCCTCATGCGGGAGCTGCGCCGGCGTGGCGTCGGCATCGTGTTCATCTCCCACCGCCTCGACGAGGTCGGCCAGGTCGCCGACCGGGTCACCGTCATGCGCGACGGCCGGGTGGTCGCGGTCGTGTCCGGATCGACCACGCCCGAGGAACTGGTCCCGTTGCTGACGGGCCGCTCGGCCGAGGACATGTTCCCGGCCCGGGCCACCGTCCGGGATCGCGTGTGCCTGCGGATGACCGACTTCGGGTACCGGCTCCGGCGCCCGTCGGCGGGGTGGCGGGAGCCCGACGGTGTCAGCCTCGACGTCCGCGAGGGCGAGATCGTCGGGCTGGTCGGGCTGCTCGGATCCGGGCGCACAGAGCTGTTGCAGGCCGTCTGCGGCGCCGCGCCTCCTGGACGCAGGTCCGGCACGCTCGAGATCGACGGTCACCCCGTGCGGCTCCGCTCGATCATCTCGGGTCAGCGGCAGGGCATCGGCTTCGTGCCCGACGACCGCCGGCACGACGGGCTGGTGCCGACCCTCAACGTCGCGCAGAACCTGGCGCTGTCGAGTCTGGGCCGGCTCAGCACGGCCGGTTTCGTCCGGCGCGGGCGGCAGCGCGCTTCGGTCCGGTGGGCGTTCGAGGCGTTCGGCATCAAGGCGAGCACGCCGACCGCCCCGATCCTGAGCCTGTCCGGCGGCAACCAGCAGAAGGTGCTCATCGGCCGGGCGCTGCTGCGCCGGCCCCGCCTGCTGCTGCTCGACGAGCCCACCCGCGGCGTGGACGTCGCCGCGAAGGCCGACATCTACCACCTGGTCCGGTCGCTGGCCGCCAACGGCCTCGCGGTTCTCGTGGCCTCCAGCGAACTACCCGAACTCGCCGGCTGGTGCGACCGGCTGGTGATTCTCCGCGAAGGACGCGTTGTCGTCGACGTCGCGCCGGACACCGATCCGAGCCTGGTGCTCGCCTCAGCCGGCGGCGCCGCCGGGCAGAACCCATCCCCAGAGGAACGGCCGTGACCACAGAATCCACCCAATCAGGATCACCGACCGGCACCGACGTCGGGCCCGTCGCAGGCCCCTCGACGCCGCCCGCGGTCGTACCACCCGCGCGTGGGCGGCGCCGGCGGCGACTCCCCGCGCTCGACATGCTGGTCCGGTTCCAGAGCCTCCTCGGGCTCGTGCTGGTCCTCGCCGGCGGGCTGGTCTTCTCGCCCCGCCGCAACGGCACGATCCTCTTCCTGACCGTGGACAACCTCGCCAACATCGTCCGTGCGGTCTCCGAGACCGGAATCATCGCGGTCGGCATGACCTTCGTCATCATCGCCGGCGGCATCGACCTCTCCGTCGGGGCGGTCCTGGGCCTGGCTGGCGTGACGGCGGCGACGCTGATGGTCAGCCACGGCTGGGGCACGGTCGCGGCGATCCTGGCGGTGCTCGTCGCCGGGCTGCTGTTCGGCCTCATCCAGGGCGCGGTCTCCACGGTGATGCGGATCCAGGCCTTCGTGGTCACCCTGGCCGGCCTCCAGGTCGCCAGCGGCCTGGCCCGGATGGTGTCCGGCGACAAGTTCATCAACATCAACTACGGTCACGGCCCCGGCCTGGCGCCACCGTCGTTCGCCATCCTCGGCGATCGGCTGTTCGGCAACGTCATACCCGTCTCGGCGGTGGTGTTCGTGCTGGTCGGAGCCATCGCCCTGGTGGCGCTCAACGGCACCCGTTTCGGTCAGCACGTGTTCGCGGTCGGTGGCAACGAACGCGCCGCCCGGCTGTCCGGCATCAACGTCCGGCGGGTCAAGATCATCACTTTCGGGCTCTGCGGGCTGGCCGCCGCGCTGAGCGGCGTGCTCGACGCCGGGCAGCTCAGCTTCGCCAACCCGAACTCCGGAACCGGCTACGAACTGACCGCCATCGCCTCGGTGGTCATCGGCGGCACCAGCCTGTTCGGCGGCGAAGGAACCGTCGTGGGCACGGTCGCGGGCGCCCTGCTGCTGGGCACTCTCAACAACATCCTGCAGCTCAACAACGTCAACGCGGATCTTCAGCTCATCGTCACCGGCCTCATCATCGTCGCGGCGGCAGTCCTGCAGAACGTCGCGGCCCGGCGCCGCGCCACCTGACGCCGCGCCACCTCAACCCCTCACTCTCACCCTCCCTCTCACTCTCACCCACACCCGAAAGGCATGCGACATGCTCAACTCACTCACCAGACGACGGGGTGTGCTCGCCGGCATCGCGCTCGCGGGCCTCGTCCTCCCGGTCGCGGCGTGCAGCGACTCCTCGACGCCCACCGCAGGATCCTCGGCCGTGGCCGGCGCGCTGTCCAAGAACTGCGGCAGCGGGAAGACCTTCAACATCGGCTTCGCCCAGGCCAACAACGCCGAGCCCTACCGGCAGCGGGTGAACGCGGACCTGATCGCCGAGGCGAAGAAGTACCCCGAATTCAAGATCACGATCGCGGACGGCCAGGGCGACGACAACAAGCAGATCTCCGCTGTCGAGAACTTCCTCACCCAGCAGGTCGACCTGCTGATGATCTCGCCGTTCGAGGCGCAGCCGCTGACCCCGGCGGTCACCCAGGTCTACCAGAAGGGAATTCCGGTCGTCGAACTCGACCGGCAGACCGTGGGCGACCAGTACACCGCCTTCGTCGGCGGGGACAACCAGGCCATCGGCAAACAAGCCGGCGAGTACGTCGCCAAGACCGTCCTGCCCAGCGGCGGCGACGTGGCGATCCTCGAGGGCCTTACCAGCACCACCCCCGCCCTCCAGCGGACCGCCGGATTCCAGGACGGCGTGAAGGGGAACCCGAACATCCACATCGTCGCGGTCCAGCCCGCGGACTGGCTCCCCGACAAGGCGCAGACCGTGTTCGACGCGATGCTCCGCGCGCACCCCAGCATCAAGGCCGTCTACGCGAACAACGACCTCATGGCCAACGGCGCCTACCTGGCGCTCAAGGGCCAGAACAAGGTCGGCCAGGTGGCGATCGTCGGCACCGACGGACTGCCCGACCCGGCGGGCGGGGACCAGGCCGTCGTCGACGGCAAGTTCGCCGCCACCTTCGTCTACCCGACCGGCGCGGCGGAGGCGCTCGCCCTCGCCAAGAGCATCCTCGTCGACTGCGCCACGAGCGTCGACCGCAACACGGTCGTACCCACCTCCGTGGTCAACAAGGACACCGCGCCTCAGCTGATCGCCGCGGCGAAGGACTGAGCGGGCGTCCGAACCCGGAACGGGCCTCCCGCCCGGAGGCCAACGGCCGGCTCCCTGGTTGTCTCAGGGGGCCGGCCAGCGCTCGTCGCAGAAGATGGACGATGCGGGCGCCGCCCTGGGGGTCCGGCACGCTCTGCCCGGCAACGCGGTCGCCCTCGTCGAGCGTCGCGCCGCTGAGCGGGTCGACCACCCGGTAGTGCACGGGCAGCCCGGCCTCGCGCATCGGCGCCAGCGGGGCCGCCGTGCTCCTGGTAGGTGATCTGCGGCCGACCGGGAACGTCCGGATCCTTCGCGGCGACGCCGAGGCTGCTCAGTAGCCGGGGAAGGCGCGACGCAGATCGTCGAGCGAGATGTTGCCGGTCACCGTGACGCCGGCCGGCGTGAACGGCGGGGTGAGGCGACCGGAGATGAGCCGGACCGCGGACTCGATCGGCCCCGTGAAGGTCGCGGTCGTGTCGAGCGGCTCGGAGCTGAGCCGGGTCCCGCCGTCGAGGACGATGGCGAACGGCGTCTCCCCGATGGCGATCACGGCCGGCTCGGCCGTCGCCGGCTTGCCGATGAAGCCGAGCAGGAAGCTCAACCCGCCGGCGAAATGCTCGGCCAGAAGCTGGGCCGCGTCGTCGTCGATCGTGGCGGACGGATCCACGGCGACCCGCACATCCCAGCCGTGGTTGGCCACCTCGTTGAGGCGCATGCCGGCGTATGCGGTCAGGGTGACCGGCTCCGGCAGGAAGCCGAGCTTCACCTTGATCGCGTCGTGCTGGTCGGCGGGCAGCGCCTCCAGCGTCTCGACCAGCTCGCCGTTGATCGCGAGCGATCCGGCGGCCTGGTCGGCCGGGCTCATCGCGTTCCACCGGTCCCAGACGCCCTGGTTGAAGTCCGGCCCGGGCGGCGCTGCCTCGCCGACCGAGGCGCGGAAGCTGGCGAGGCTGATCTCGGCGCCGCTGCCCAGGTGCGAGAGCACCTGGGCCACGGTCCACTCGGAGGCGCCCGAGGTGCCGGTCAGCTGGGCGGGCGAGAGCGCCGCGGCGGTGCCGGAAAGCGTGTCGTGCTCGGAGCGAAGCGCCGTGATCGTACGACTGGCAAGGGTCGTCATGAAGGACAGCATATGTCCCTCGGCGCCCGGCCCGGCGGAGCCCCGCGGCCGGGCCACACGATTTCGACGCCGGCCCTGGCGGGGCCGGCGTCGAAGTGCCCCTCCTCGGGCGGAGGGGATGACGGCATCCCACACGGGGGGTCGGGCGCGCGGGATGCCGTCAGCTCGGGGGACCGTCAGGCGAACTTGCCGGCGATCCAGTCGGCCACCTGGCCGGTCGTGTCGAAGACCGCGCCGTCGTGGGTGGCGCCGTCGACAGGCACGAAGTCCACGGGCGGCTGCGGGTTGTAGGCCTCCAGTTCGGGCAGCAGCGCGCCGGCGGTGATGGAGTACGGCACGGCCTCGTCAGCCGTGCCCTGCACGAGCAGGATCGGTGCGCTCGGCGCCGCCTGCGCCGGGTTGTCGTAGTGCACCAGCTTGGTCACGACCGCGGCGGGCAGGGCGCCGCCGACGAGGAGCTGATCGGCGGTCAATGACGCGTACGCGGCGAGGATCTCGTTGAGGCAGCCGGTCTGCAGCACCGAGGTGTGCGTCTTGGCCGTCGCGGCGAGCAGCGAGTTGGCCGAGACGCTGTAGTCCACTGTCTGCAGCCCGTAGAGGCCCATCACCAGGTAGCCCTGCTCCGCGGTGCCGGGAATCAGCGGGGCGAAGATGTCGACGTTGGACACCGGGGCGATCGCCACGACGCCGCGCAGCACGAGCGAGCCGTCGTAGGAGGGTGCGAGCTCGCCGGCGAACAGCGCGCCCTGGCCGCCCTGCGAGTGGCCGTCGACCGCGTACTGCACCGAGAGGGAGCTGTCGAGGTTGCGGGCCGCCTTGACGCTGTCGATGATGGACCGCCCCTCGCTGCCCCCGATCAGGAACGGGTGCGCCGCCGAGGTGCCGAGCCCGGGATAGTCCGGGGCCGCCACGGTCCAGCCCTTGGCGAGCAGGGCCGCGATCGCGGCGCGCGCCTCGGGCCAGAACACGTCCTGGTTCAGCGACGGCGTACACAGGTCGGCGAGGCCCGTGGTGCCGTGCGCCCAGACGACGGTCTTGTAGGTCCTTCCGGTCTTCGGGGTCATGATCAGGCCGGTGGCGGTGATGGTGGCGCCGGTGACGCTGGTGGTCACGTAGCTGATGCGCTTTCCGGTGGCCAGCGGTGACAACTCGGAGGGGAGTGTCACCGTCGTGGCGCTGAGGACCGTCCCGGGTGCCGTGGCCGCCGAGGCCGGCGTGCCGGTGAGGAAGATGCCGGTGAAGGCGAGCAGGACGACCTGAAATGCGGCGACCCAGAGGACGGCGCGCTGTCGCCGGAAGGCAAGGTGCATCGACAATTCCTTTCTGAAAGGGATTTCGGGCAAGGCGGTGCCAGGGTGCAAAAAGGAGGGACGGAAAGAGGATTACCTGGTGCTGGCGAAGTGGTCGGCGACCCGGCGCAGCGCGGCGATGGTCTCGCGGTCACGCCGCTCGTCGTCCTGGGTGGGCCAGGCGCTGCACTTGACGATCACGACCTCGGCCGCGGGGTCGATGTAGAGGAACTGGCCGTGCACGCCCAGCCCGGTGAAGGCGTCGAAGCAGGCGCTGCCGAGGGTCCACCACTGGTTCGCGTAGCCGTAGTGCTGGTAGCCGCTCGGGCCGAGGGCGCCGACCGCGAGGTGGGGAAGTTCGCTGCCGCGGCTGCGGCGCACCCAGTCCCGCGGCACGATCTGGCGGCCGTCCACGACGCCGTCGTCGGCCATGAGCTGGCCGATGCGGGCGACGTCGCGGGCCGTCGCGTTGAACGAGCCGGCGCCGATCGCCGTGCGCGGGCGGCCGCGGGTCAGCCAGTAGTAGGCGTCGCGGTCGGCGCCGAGGTGGCTCCACAGGCGCTCGGCCGCGTAACTGGCCAGCGACTGGCCGGTGGCCGCCTCGAGCACCCAGCCGAGGATCTGCGCGTCGAATGTGGAGTAGTTGAAGCGCTGGCCGGCGGGCGTCGTGCGCTGGGACGCGCGGACCACCTCGGCGACGTCGCCGCCGCCCATGACGGCCTGCTCGAAGCGCTTGATGCCGCTGTCGGCCACGTCCCACGCCTCGAGGTCGCCGACGCCGCTGGTCATGTCGAGCAGGTCGGCCAGGATGGTCTCCTCGTAGGCCGTGCCGAAGAAGTCGGGGCGGTAGTCGGTGACCGGATCCTTCACGCTGCCGATCGCGCCGTCGGCCAGGGCGATCCCGACCAGGATCGAGGTCACCGACTTGGAGATGGAGAACAACTGCATTCTGGTACGCGGCCCGGCGAACGCGCCCGGGTAGCACTCGTGCACGATCGCCCCGCGGTGCAGGACGACGAACGCCGTGGTGAAGGTGCGGCGGTGCAGATCGGCGAGGCTGTAGTCGCGGTCGTCGAAGCGGTAGGTGAGGTTGAGCGGGCGCGGGTCGAGCGGCATCGGCCGGTGGGCGCCGCGGGCCACGCGCTCGGTCGGCATCAGCCAGTTCATGTGGGTGAACGTCCACTCGTTGAACGGCCGCCGCATGATCAGGTCGCCCTGGCGGTCCCACCACGAGGGCTCCCGGCCCGCGCCGGCGGCGGGCTGCGTCGTGCCCCTGCTCGTGCTCGTGCTCGTCATGTCAGTCCCCGTCTTCGATGAGCTCGTCGGGAGGTGTCCCTTCCGCAGGGCTTTCGAACATTTCACGCAGGGTCAGCCCACTTGGTTCATCGGCGGGCTCGAGATAGCTGTTCATCATTGCCAGGACCGCCATGCCGACGAGGTTGCCGTCGGGCGTGTCGCCGGCGATGCCGGCGCCGGGATCGCCCAGGTGGCGGACGGCGAAGCCCTCGGTGATGGCGGCCAGGATGTTGGCGAACTGCTCCATCGTGATGCCCTTGCGCAGCTGGAAACCGCGGGCCGCGATGGTCGACTCGTAGATCTTCATCCAGGGCTCGAGCGCTCCGGCGTAGTTGTTGGCGATCGCGTCGTGGATGCCGTCGTTGCGGTCGGCGGTGGCGACCATCAGCAGCTGCAGGCGGAACAGCGGCATCCGGCAGATCGCCTGCAGCTCCTGGAAGGTGGCCCGGTCGACGGCGTCGACGAAGCTCGACTCCGTGGTGAGCCAGTCGCCGCGGGTCTCCAGCTCGGCGCCGTACTGCGGGTCGTAGTTCATCGCGTGGAACAGGAAGGTGAGCAGGTCGTTGAGGTAGTCGTCGTGGCTGGCCCAGGTAGCGCGGTAGGGCCCGTCGCCCTTCTGCCGCAGGAACGGCGGTTCGAGACCGGCCACCTCGCGCGACAGCGCACGCTCGGTCAGGAAGCTCAAGCCCGACCAGTACTGCTTGCGACCGTCTCCCGGGGTTGCCGAGGCCGGGGCGCCGAGGTTGCGCTCGACGAGGTTCTCGCCCGCTTTGAGGTAGGACGCGACTTTAGCCGAGTTCACCAGAGCCGCCCGGGTCGCCTCCCGGACGCCCTTCACCCGGGTGACGATGCCGGAAAAGTCCTGACAGTAGGGGTATGGCAGGTCTTTCTTGCCGTACGTCATGAGCTGATTGTTGTCCGATTCCTCGCAGCATCAAGTGCGCACGTGCGTAGTACTCGGAGGCTAGGACTCGCCTATTCCCCGAATGGCGTTACACCTCACCAAGAGTAGGCATTCGACTGCGGAAAGAAATCACCCGAGAGACGGAAACACGCCGGGGGTGGGCGCCCACCCCCGGCGTGCCTTTCCGCCGGTTACCCCTACGAACGCTGCGTGGGGGCAGCCGAGCCGCTGGGGAACGAGCTCGGTTGTCCGCTGGGGCGGCCGGCGTGCTCGTCCGGGCGGGCACTGGGCTGCCCACTCGGACGGTTGCCGGGAAGATCGCCGGGCTGACCGCTCGGCGGAACGCTGCCGTCGGGACGGGCGCTGGGGCTGCCCGACGGCTTCACCTTGGCGCAGAACTGCTCGACCCGGTCACGGTCCGGCTTTCCGGCCCGGCGGACGAGCTCGCCGAAGTGGTCTTCCTTGAGAGCCTTGACGCGGTGCGCCTCATCGCCGCGGCCGGCGAACTCGCGGCACAGCGCCGCGATGTCCACTCCGGCGGCCGACCCGCTCGGCGACGGGAACGGCAGCGCCGAGCCGGACGGGAACGGGTGCGGCGCTTTGCTCGCGTGACCGCCGGGCAGGTGCGAGGCGATCGGCGCGGGCAGGACGCCGGCGTTGGCGGCGAGGGCGACGCCGCTGACACCCGCGCAGGCGACGCCGGCGATGACGGCGGCCTTCACGGTGAGGAGTTTGGCCAGGGTGAGCTTGATCATTGAAGGTCTCCGGTTCGGGGACGAAGGGGAGAGACGAGCCGCCGCGAAAGCCGCCATCGCGGCCGGCTCGCCGGCCAGGTCGGACGGCCGGCCGGGAGCTCCGGCAGCCGCCAGGAGCCCGGCGACGCGTGGGTGGCCGGCGCCGGACGCGGCCGGGTCGCCCGACAGGAGTTGCTCCGCGGTGTCCCGGTCCATGCGATTGCGCCTTTCGAAGCTGTTCATCTCACCTCTTTCAGCGCCGCCGCCGGCGAAGGTGTCACACCGTTCGCCTGGCCGGCCGGCGGATCGTCCGGTTCCAGTTGCTGGGCCAGCCGGCGCAGCCCCCGGTAGGCGGCCGTGCGCACCGCGCCTGCCCGCTTGCCGAGGACCTTGCCGGCGGACTTGGCATCGAGGCCGAGGACCGCCCGCAGCATCACCGCCTCGGCCTGGTCGCGGGGCAGCGAGGCGATCAGCGCGACCGCGGCGTCCGTGGCGACCAGATCGAGGGCCTGGTCGGCGGTCTGCTCCGGGGCGACCAGGTCGAGGAAGTGCTCGACCGGCGCGCTGATCTGCGGCCGGCGGCGCTGCGCGCGCAGGCTGTCCATCGCGCGGTGCCGGGCGACCGTCGCCGTCCAGCCCCGGAACCCGTCCCAGTCGCCGGCGAAGCCGCCGAGGTCGCGGGCGATCTGCAGCCACGCCTCGGATGCGACGTCCTCGGCGTCGTCGCCGACCAGCACCCGCAGGTAGCGCAGGAGTGCCGGCTGCTGGGCGCGGTACACGCGCCGGAATGCCTCCTCGTCGCCGGACTGCGCCGCGGACACCGCGGCGTCGAGGTCTTCCGGTGGAACCATCCAGCACCCTCCGCACGATTGGTCAGGCAAAAGCCGCTGGGGGCACGGGCCCCCGCTCTTACAGCGCCGGCCGGCCGGAAAGTGTCACCAGGGGTTGCCGTGCTGATGGAGCCCAGATCCTGCCACGTCCGGACGGAGGTTGTACGGTGTTGCGGGGCGTGCCGCCGGGCTCGCCCCGAGTCGTCTTGGGGGCGGTATGTGGCAAGCCGAGCGCGAGGCGACCACGGTCGTGGTCGTCGGGGCCGGGCCGGCCGGCCTCACCCTGGCAAACCTCCTGCAGCGCAGCGGAGTCGACTGTGTCGTGCTCGAGGCGCGCGACAGGTCCTATGTGGAGGAAAGACAGCGCGCCGGGATCCTCGACCACTTCGCCGGCCGCATCTTCGAGGAGTACGGCCTCGCCGATTCTGTGCTCGCCGGCGCTCCGCACGAGACGCTGTTCGAGGTGCGCGTCGACGGCGTCGCCCGCTTCCTGGACGTTCCTCAGCTCGCCGGCGGCCGCCCCGGCCGGCTGGTGCCCCAGCAGCTCCTGGTGCGGCGGCTGATCGGCACGTTCGCCGACGGCGGGGGAGACCTGCGGTTCTCCGCGTCCGGCGTGGCGCTGCACGACATCGACGGGGAGCGGCCGCGGGTCACCTACCGCGACGCGGACGGCGCCGAACGCGAGATCGCCTGCTCCTACGTGGCCGGGTGCGACGGGTTCCACGGGGTGAGCCGGCGCAGCATTCCCGACGGTGTGCTCACCACGTACAGCTTCGACCACGGCATCGGGTGGTACACGGTGCTGGCCGACGCGCCGCCGCCGCGTTACCCGCTGTTCGGCATCAGCCCGCTCGGTTACGCGGCGCATTTCGCCCGCGGCCCGCGGGCCAGCCGCTACTACCTGCAGCACCGGCCCGGCGAGGACCCGCGGGGCTGGTCGGACGAGCATACCTTCGAGCAGTTGCGGCGGCGGCTCGGCGACGAGGCCCTGGCCGGCGGGCCGGTCACCGACCGGGAAATCGTCGAGATGCGCAGCTTCGTGGCGGAGCCGATGGCGTACGGGCGGCTCTTCCTTGCGGGGGACGCGGCGCACATCATCACGCCGATGGGCGCGAAGGGCATGAATCTCGCGCTTGCCGACGCGTACGCCCTCGCTCGTGCCGTGACCGCCGCCGAGCGCGACGGTGACGAAGGGTTGTTGCGCGGATATTCCGCGCTGTGCCTGCGGCGCACGTGGGACTACCAGGAGTTTTCGCGGTGGTTCACCGAAATGGTGCACGACGCGGGCGACGACTCGGCGAGCGGCCCGTTCCGGCGCCGGCTGGCGCGGGCACGGCTGGACAGGCTCTGGACAAGCCCGAAATCCGCGGAGTGGTTCGCCGACATGATGGCCGGCACCGCACTCGTCTAGACCGTATGAGGGGCCAGGTCAACCCGGCCCCTCATACCGTCTAGCTGACCGGGCCTCTCGGGCGTGTCGCGTCCGGACGAGTGTTTCCGGTGCGCTCTCACAACCCGCCAGACGTGGCCACGTCGGACGAGATGTCCGCGGAAACCGCGCCCGGGTGCGGCCGGCGGTTAGGTTTTCCGGGTGGAGATGACGCATCGTCCCGCCGCGCGTGTCGTGTGCCTGGACGCCGCCGACCGGGTTTTACTTCTGCACTGGCGCGACCCGTTCGACGGGTCCGGCCTGTGGGAGCCGCCGGGAGGCGGGATCGACGGCGAGGAGACGCCGTGGCAGGCCGCCCGACGCGAGTTGGCGGAGGAGACCGGCCTGGACCCGGCCAGCGTCCTCGACGTTTCCGTGCCGGTCGAACGGGACTCGCGCTGGAACGGCAAGCGGTGGGTGGGCACCGAGCGGTTCTTCGTGGCCCGGTTCGCCGTGCAGCGGCCGGAGGTGGTGCGGACCAACCTCATGCCCGACGAGCAGGCCACCCTCTACGGTCATGCCTGGGTGGAGCGGACGGGGCTGGCCGGCCTGCCGGACCGGGTCGAACCGCCGCAGCTGGCAGCGGTGGTGGCGGCGCTGGCGCCCGACAGCTACTGGGCCGCGCCCGGGTGAGCGGTGTGCGGTCGGGTACCGATGAATCCGCCACCCGACCGGCCGGGGTGGCGGCGCGCCACGTACCGGTGAATCCGTAGGGGCGGCGGCACGCCGTCGTGCCGCCGCCGGGCCGGGAGATCAGCCGGTGAAGCCGGCGAAGATCTGGCTGAACTGGTACGGCGTCTGGGTGACGTTGGTGCACTGGGACAGCCCCCCGGTGCAGGCGTTGCGGTCCCGGGTCATCTCCCAGAACGACAGCATGCCCAGGTGCTTGCTCTTCGCGAACGCCACCAGGGTGCTCGCGTCGGCCAGGGTGAACGTGCCGCCGTCGTCGTTCTTGCCGAGCATCGGGGTGACCCCGACCATCAGCCAGATCTGGGCGTCGGTCCTGGTCGTCCACAGGCTCTTGATCTGGTTGAAGGTGGACTGCGCCGCCTGGGTGGCGAACGTGCCGTACTCGCCGGTCGGCCGCTCGTAGTCCATCGCCATCACGTTGACCATGTCGAGGTTGACGCCGGCGTCGTGCGCCGACTTGAGCACCGCGAAGCCGTTCGCGTCCAGGCCCTCGGGCAGCACCGGCAGGGTCAGCGAGATCTTGACGTTGGGCCGGGCCTGCTGCAGCAGCGCCAGCGCCTGCGAGCGCCGGGCGATCGAGGTCGGGTCGGCCACCGCGCCGCCCTCGATGTCGATGTCCAGGTACTTGAGGTTGTAGGCGTCGACGATCGCCTGGTACTCGGTCTCCACCGCCTGCGGCGTACTGCAGACCTGGGCGAGCTCGCTGCCGGACGCGCCGCCGAGCGAGATCTTCACGTCGCCGCCCAGCGCCCGGACGGCGTCGATCTGGTCCTTGCCCCACGCCGTACGGGGATCGAAGGCGTTGAACCACGTCGCCTTGCACCCGTTGCCGGTGATGAAGGCCAGCGTGAGCGAGTTCAGGTGGCCGCCGGACAGCAGCGTGGTCAACGTCGGCGTCGGGTAGGAGCCCATGTCCACATAGGGCGCGACCGGCACGAGCGAGCCGGTGCCGGCCGCCGTGGTGGCGCTGACCGAGTTACCGGCCGGCGACGAGTTGCCCGCCGCGTCGCGAGCCTTCACCGTGAACGCGTACGAAGTGGACGGGTTGAGCCCGCCGACCACACCCGAGGTGGCGGTGGTGCTGATCGCGACGCTTCCGCCGAGGTAGACGTCGTAGGCGGTGACGCCCACGTTGTCGGTCGACGCGGTCCAGGCGAGCGCGACCGTGCTGCGGGTGGTCGCGGTGACGTGCACGTTGGTCGGCGCGGTCGGCGCGCTGGTGTCACCCGCCCCGCCGGGGCAGAGCCCGCCGTTGACCCGGCAGTTGGTGGGCCGGGCCGGTCCGGCGGCGATGAAGCCGAAGCTGGCCGAGGCGCCGGCCGCCAGCGGGGCGTTGTAAGCGGCGTTGTTGGCGGTGATGTGGTTGCCGGTCCGGGTGATGACCGAGTCCCACGAGCTGGTGATGGTCGTGGCGGCGTCCAGGTCGAACTCGACCTTCCAGCTGCTGACCGCGGCCGAGGTGCCGTTGGTGATCGTGTACTGGGCCTGGAAGTTGCCGTTCCACTCGCCGACCAGGGTGTAGGTGGCGGTGAGGTAGCCGGCGGCCTGTGCCGGCGCCGCCGCGGCGACGGCGCCGATCGTGGCCAGCAGGGTGAGTACCAGGGCGAACAGGGGTGACCGAGATCGCGGCATGCTGCCTCCGGGGATGAGAGCCGTCGATCTTTAACAATAAATAAACTTTTCTAACAGTCAATGGCCTCGGGGCTGGCCGTCGTCGGCGAGCCGGAGCAGGACCGTGTCCCGGCCCGGGCCGTACTTTGCGGCGTAGAGGGCCGCGACCTGCCGGCGTGCCTCCGGGCCGGCGTCCGCCAGGAGGTAGCGTCTCGTGCCGTCGCCGCCGACGGAGACCTCGTGGTCGGGGTGCAACGCGTCGGGCAGGGCGACCGGGTCCACGTTGACCCAGTGCTCGCCGTCGTGGATCACGTACCCGAGGTCGTGCTCGACCACCGTGCCGTGGACCGTGAAGCTCAGCCGTAACCGGTAGTGCGCGGCGATCTCCCGCAGGCCGGCGCCGTTCCACCGGTTGGCGAACGCCTCGAGCGCCAGGCCGCCCACATCGCCGCGGACCCGCACCTCGCGCTGCTGGTTCTCGCTCACCCGGCGGTCGCGCAGGAGCCCGTACGAGAGCCAGTCGTCGACCCGGTAGAAGGCGTGCGCAGGGCCGACGGAGCTGATCCTGACCTGGAACAGCTCCGCGTGCCGGGCCGGCAGCTCCCGAACGATCTCGTCGAGCCGTGCGATGTTCTGGCGCATCAGCGCCACGGCGTCGGTCGGGGCCACCTGCCGGGCCCGCCCCGCGGCGTCCGGGCACGACGGATCGGTCAACATGATCCGGAAGCGGACCCCACGATCCAGCGCGGCGCGTACGGCGGAGGTGAACGCCCGCTGGTGGCGGGGCTCCAGCAGCCCCGTCCAGTACTTCCAGATGTCCACCTGGTCGTCCGCGTCCTCGATGCGCCGGATCACCTCCCGGTAGTCGAGACGGTCGCGCCACCGCACCGCGTTGCGGTTCAGGGAGAGGACCAACGGCTGGAGCACGAGGACCGCCAGCACGATGTCGAGCAGGTTCGACCCGACGTTGACCCGTAGCTCGGTCGAGAAGCCGTCGACGTGCCGCACCGGATAGAGCAGCAGGAGCGCGGCGAGCAGCACGAGCGCGCCGATCAGGACGTACAGGTAGGTGAGTCGGCGCCTGCCGCCCGGTGCCCGTGGCCGTCGCATGGACCCATCGTGGCAGCGCGGAGCCGGCCGATCCAGCGGCGGCAGGTTCGCCGCGGACCCGAAATCCGTCCGGCAAAGGGACCGGATCCCGGGCGGAGAGACCATTCGTCTCCGCCCGAGATCGGTCCGGGTCAGCTGGACATGACCATGAGCATCGTCATCATGCCCTCGTCCTCGTGGACGGCGTTGTGGCAATGGAGCATGTAGGCGTAGGTGTCGTCGGAATAGTCGGTGAACTGCATCGCGATCACGTTGGTGCTGTTCGGCGATATGAGGATCGTGTCCTTCCACTGCGCGTACGCGCCGGTTGGGGCCGTTCCGTTGATGGTCTGCACCTGGAATGGCACGTCGTGTAGGTGGAACGAGTGGGTCAGGCCGGTCGCGTTGGTGATGGTCCACACTTCCGTGGCGCCCACCGTCGTCATGATCTCGTTGGACTCCATCGCCGTCATGGTGGTGCCGGCGACGCCGTTGATGTACATGGTGTTGCCGCTGTTGGACAGCGCGATCTTCCGGGTCGCGGAGGGGCTGGAGATGTCCAGCGCGGTGAAGGTGTTGAGGGAGGTGGGCAGGCTGGTCGCCGCGGTCGTGGCGGTGGACGAGAGGGTGAGGATCGACTTCGTGCCGCTGCCGCCGCGCGCGCCGCCCGCCGTCACCGTCGCCTGCAGGGTGATGGAGGCCGAACTGGTCACGTCGAGGCAGATCTCCGCCCGCTCGCCGCCGACCAGCTGCAGGCTGGTGACGGTCAGCGGCTCGGCCAGCAGCGCGGCGTCGCTGGCGACCTGGGTGAAGCTCCCGCCGTCGGTGCGGGTGAAGGTGATCAGGTCGGCGATCGACGCGTTGAGCAGGTGGAAGCGGACCCGGCTGGCGTCCACGGTGAGCGTCGGCGTCCCGTTGACCGCGACGTTGGAGCCGTTGACCAGCAGCGGGAACGACGTGGTGCTGGCCGTCTCGCCGGCGGTCGTGTACTGGATGACGCCGGCGGAGCTGATCGGCAGGGACTGGACGATGAGCGGGAACTGGTCGGTGCCGTAGGTGCTGGGCAGGGCGGCGGCGCCGTCGGTGGCGTCGTCGACGATGAGCATGCCGGCCAGGCCGCTGGCGATGTGCTTGGCCGTGGTGGCCAGGGCGTGCGGGTGGAACCAGAGCGTGCAGGCCGCCTGGTTGATGGTGAACGAGGGGGAGAAAGAGGCGCCGGCGGCGATGGTGTTCTGCGGCCCGCCGTCGACCGAGGGGGGAATGTGTGCGCCGTGCCAGTGCACGGTGCTGACCTCGGTGAGGTTGTTGGTGATGTCCATCTGCACGACGTCGCCCTGGGTCACCTTGAGCACCGGCCCGAGGAAGGCCTGGTTGAAGCCGCAGGTGGCGCTGCTGATGCCGCTGAGGATCGTGGTGGTGCCGGTCTCCATGTTGAGCGTGAAGACCTTCGTCCCGCTGGAGTCGGTGGTGGAGTCCAGCAGCGTGGGGATGTTGAGGGTGCCGCTCGTCGTGGCCGCGCTCGCGCTGCCGGCGAACTTCAGGCCGGCCCCCGCGGCGGTGCCGAGCAGGGCCACCGCGCCGATGCCGCGCAGCAGGCCCCGCCGGGACAGGTGCTTGCCGGTGGGCGTCGTCGACGGCGCGCGGTGCGAGATCGGGTTGGCGTGCTCGTCGGCGGAGGCCGGAGACTCCGGCCGGTGTCGGTATGTCATGGCCGGGGAAGTTATGGACGGATCCTGTGGTTCGGTTATGGAGTTGTTCAGGAATTACCCAGATTCTCGCCAGCCGCTTCCCATTTACGTGTCTCCAGTTGTGCACGCGCTGTAGGAATCCCTCGTGGAAGCTGGGATCGTGGCCGATCCGTTGTGGATTCGCTGTGCTGTGGACGAGCCGTGAATCTGCCGGCCCGGATCGCTCACATGGCTGAATCACAGCAAATTCCCACACAATCCGAGGAGGCGCCTCCACGGTGAGGTGCCTCGAAGAAGCCATCCACGAAGGGGAATTCCATGCGTAGACGCACCCTCGGCAGAGTCGGTTTCGTCGCCGCCGCCCTGGTCACGGCGATCGGTGTCACGTCGTCGGCTGCGTCGGCGGCGACCACGCCGAATCCGGGGAACGCGAAGGCAGGGCCGGGCGCCGAGACGAGCGTCACGCCGGCCAGCGGGCCCGCGACGCGGCCGGGCGCGAGCGCATCAGCGAACCCGGCGGCGAGCAGCAGCAGCCCGGTCGACGGCGACGTTTGCGCGGACGTGTTCCTCGTCCGGGCGCCCGCCGGAGATTCGGTCGGGCAGCTCTGCACGGACGTGACCAACGACGGGACGACCATCGACGACGTGACGATCACGTTCCTCCCGACGTCGAGTTGCAGCGGCACCGTGACCCTGCGAGTGTCGGGCGCCGACCAGAGCGGCGCGGAGTTCGGCGAGGTCCAGACGGTCTCGTGCAGCGGGGGCGGCGCGAAGGCCTCGTTCTCTCCGGTGTCCGAGGTCGCCGCGGACACCTACATCTGCGGGACCCTGCTGTCGGACACGTACACGGCGGCGGAGGCCTGTGTGCTGATCTCCTGACGGCGGTCAGAACACCCAGCGGTACGCCGCCGCCACGGCGTCCGGGGTGGCGTCGCGCACGCGCGCCGACTCGGCCGTACGCACCGCGGCCACCGCGTCGGCGAGCGTGCCGCCGAGCGCGTCGCGCAGCACCGGATCGGCGGTGAAGGCGGCGACGGCGGCGTCCAGCGTGGTCGGCAGTCGCGGCGCGTCGGGAAGGTCGGCGGGGTCGCCGGTGACCGGCGGCGGCAGCGGCCGCCGCGCCGCGATGCCGTCCAGCGCGGCCGCGACGAGGCCGCCGAGCAGCAGGTACGGGTTGGCGGCCAGGTCGAAGCACTTGACCTCGAGGTTCGACGCGCCCGCCAGGCCGGCGGCGCCGGGCACGAAGCGCAGCGCCGTCTCCCGCGTCTCGATGCCCCAGCAGGCGAACGCGCCGGCCCAGTGCGACGGCACCAGCCGCAGGTAGCTCGCCGGGGTCGGCGCGCCCAGCGCCAGCAGGGCGCTCAGGTGCGCGAGGATGCCGGCCGCGGCGTGCTCGCCCAGGCCGTCCCGGAAGCCGGTGAACAGGTTTTCGCCGTCGCGCCAGGCCGACAGGTGCACGTGGCCGCCGTTGCCGACGTGGCCCGCGATCACCGAGGGGGCGAACGACACCCTCAGCCCGTGCCGCTGGGCGACCGCGCGGATCGTCTGGCGCACCAGGACGCTGTCGTCGGCGGCGCGGACCGGATCGGCCGCCGCCACGGAGATCTCGAACTGGCCGTCGGAGTACTCCGGGTGCAGCTGCTCGACCTGCACGTCCTGGTCCTCCAGGGCCACGAGCACGTCCCGCGCGTAGTCGCTGAGCTCGATCAGGCGGGTCATGCCGTACGCCGGACCCGTGCACGCGGCGGTGAAGCCGTCGCCGTCCCGGCCGATCGCCCACTCCACCTCGATGGCCATCTTGAACTCCAGGCCGGACTCGGCGGCCCGGCGCACCATGCGGCGGGCGAAGCCGCGCTGGTCGGCGACCCACTCCTCGCCCGCCTGGGTGAACCGGTCGACGGGAGCCCATGCCCACCCGGGCTGGGCGGCGAGCACGACGAGGCGGTCGAGGTCGGGCACCAGGCGCAGGTCGCCGTCGGGGCCGCCCAGCTCCGGGGTGCTGGTGATCGAGTCGTCGGAGAGGAAGACGTCGAACACCGGGGACATGCCGACACCCCACCGGGCGGCGTGTTCGAGCCGGGAGAGGGGCACCGTCTTGATCCGGGTGACGCCCGCCGTGTCCACGTAGGAGAGGATGACGCCGCGGACGCCGCGGGCGCGCAGTTCGTCGGTGTCGGGCACGAGCGGCATGGCGTCTCCCGCGGACTGGTCCGGATATGTCAGCATCCGCAATCTATCGCCAGCCGGTAGACCCTGCGCGCGTTTTCGGCGCCGACCAGGCCGGCGACCCGCGCCGCGTCACCCGGCGACCACCGTCCCTGCGCGACCCACTCGCCGGTCACGGCGTCGAAGGCCGTGCGGAACAGCACCGCGCCGAGGTGGTGCAACTCGGCGAGCCCGAACGCGTCCGAGGAGTAGAGGACCTTGTGGAACGGCGCGAGCTCCAGCGACTCCGCGACGACCGCCGTGGCCCGGGCGCCCACGTGGTTGACGGCGAGGCCGACGTCGAGATAGACGTGCGTGAAGGCCTGCGCCAGGTATCCGGCCTGCCGGTGGAACGGGTAGCAGTGCAGCAACAGGACGGCGACGCCGGCGTCCCTCGTGGCGCGCAGGAACCCGGTCAGCAGCAGCGGATCGCAGCGCCCCAGGTCCAGGTCGGGGTCGCCGAACCCGGTGTGCAGCTGCAGCGGGAGCCCCCGGTCGACGCCCGCCCAGAGCAAGTGCCGCAGCAGCACCGGGTCGTCGAGCCGTCCCGCGCCGCCGCGCAGCCAGCGCCCGGCCGCCGCGGTCACCTCGCGCCGCGCGGGACGGGCCGGATCGAAGTCCAGGCCGTGGCGGTACGCGACGATCGACTTCACCGCCACCGCGTGCGCCGTGGCCGCGTCCAGGGCCGCGGTGAAGGCGTCGGCGAAGCCCTCGGCGCTGACCCCTTCGAGGGACTCGGCGACCGCCTCCAGCCGGACGATCTCGCCCGCCGTCGCGCCGGCGGCGGCCAGGCCGGCCGGGTCCGTCAGCTCGTCCGCGCGGTACCCGGTGTCCACGAGGAACGCGTCCACCTCGGCCTCGGCCAGCAGCCGCCGGTTCACCTCGGCCGCTCCGAGCTCCCGCCGCCGGTCGAGGTAGTCGTCCGGCGAGGCGTGCGGGGCGAGGCCGAGCACCGGCGCGCACCAGCGGCGGACCGCGAAGCCCAGCTGCGAGTCGAACGCCGTGCAGCCGGGCGGCGCCGGCTGGTCCGACTCGGTGAGCAGCGACTCGAACCGGCGGCGGTCCAGGGGTCCGGTGATCACGCCGTGGCAGTGGTGGTCGATCAGGCGCACCGCCCCAGCGTGCCAGACCCCGTTCCGCCGGTCAGCGCAGGCCGTCGAGCTTGGCGCGCATCGGGCCGGCGTCCGGATGGTCCAGCTCGCGCAGGATCGCCACGGCCTCCCGCCAGGTGGTCCGGGCGGCGTCGCCGGCGCCCGCGGCGAAGTGCGCGTCCCCGATGTGGCCGAGCACCTGGGCGACGTTGTAGCGGTCCGCGCCCTGCCGGAACAACCCCAGCGCCCCCTCGTACGCGGAGACGGCCCGCACGTGGTCCCCGAGGTGGTGATAGGCGTAGCCGAGGCTGTCCAGCGACTCGGCCTGCCCGTCGTAGTCGCCGATCTCCCGGTGGATCTCCAGCGCCTGCCGGCAGTAGGTGATCGCCTGCCGGTAGTCGCCGAGCCGGGCCAGGCACCAGCCGACCCCGTTGATCGCGCCGGCCTCCCCGCGCCGGTCGCCGGTTGCTCGGTAGAGGTCCAGCGCCTGCCGCGAGAGCCGCAACGCCTCGCCATGGCGGTCCTGCTGGTCGAAGAGCACGGCCAGGCTGTAGACGATCCGCGCCTGCCCCTGGAGGTCGTCGAGCTCGCGATAGAGCTCGAGCGCCAGGCGCAGGTGGCGTTCGGCGTCCGCGCCGCGGTCCAGCCTGCGGCTGGCCACGGCGGCCCGCCGGTGGATGCTGGCCTGCGCGTCGGAGTCTGCGATCCGGTACGCGGCGGCCAGCGCCGCGCCCATCGTCGCGTCCAGCTCGTGCCACCGCCCCTGGCGGTCCTGGAAGTCCCAGAGGATCAGGGCGAGCCGGCAGACGTACGCGTCGAAGCCCGCGTCGGTGGCCCGGTCGATCGCGGCCATCAGGGCCTGGTACTCGGCGCCGAGCCAGGCCAGCGCGCCGGGGCGGTCGGAGAGCTCGGCCAGGGCCACGCCGGGCTGCGGGTCGGGCAGCCTCACCGGGTCCGAGGGCGGGTGCACCAGCTCGGCGGCCCGGTGCGCGGTGTGCGCGTAGTGGTCGAGCAGCCGGTGCAGGGCGGCCCGCCGGTCGGCCTCGTCGTCGACCTGTTCGGCGAGCTCGCCCGCGTACGCCCGGAGCAGGTCGTGGAAGGAGAAGCGCCGCACCGTCCGCTCGGTGAGCAGGTGGGCCTCGGCGAGCGCGGCGAGCAGCGGGCGGGTCGCCGCGGTGGGCAGCCCGGCGAGGCTGGCCGCCGCCGATGCGGTGATCTCCGGACCGGGGTGCAGGCTGAGCAGGCGGAACAGCCGAGCGGTCGGCGGGTCGAGCCGGCGGTAGGACCAGGAGAAGACGGCCCGCAGGTCGGTGGCGAGGTCGCCGCCCTCGAAGGGGTCCAGCGGGCCGGCCGCGTCGCGCAGTTCGCCGGCCAGCTTGTCGAGCGGGAAGTCGGGGTAGGCGGCGGCGCGCGCGCAGGCGATCGACAAGGCCAGCGGCAGCCCGGCGCACCGCGCGACGATCTCGCCGACCGCCTCGGGCTCGGCCTCCGCCCGGCTCGCGCCGAGCCGGCGGACGACCAGGTCGCGGGACTCGTCGGCGGAGAGCAGGTCGAGCGTCAGCGTGCGGGCGCCCTCGAGCACCATCAGCGACGTCAGCTGGTCGCGGCTGGTCACCAGGACCAGGCAGCCGGGTGAGCCGGGCAGCAGCGGCCGCACCTGCTCGACGTCGCGCGCGTTGTCCAGCAGCACCAGCACCCGCTTGCCGGCCAGCAGGCTGCGATAGAGCCCGGCCTGGGCGGCCTGGCCGGCCGGTATCCGCTCGGCGGGGGTGCCGAGGGCGGTCAGGAAGCCGCGCAGCGCCTCGGCCGGGTCCAGCATCGGACCGGCCGGGTCGAAGCCGCGCAGGTTGACGTAGAGCTGACCGTCGGGGAACTCGGCCGCGACCCGGTGGGCCCAGCGCACGGCCAGCGCCGTCTTGCCGACCCCGGCCGTGCCCGACACGGCCGAGATGACCACCGTGGGCGCCTCCCGGGTGGACTGGGCGCCGGCCAGCAGCCCGTCCAGCCAGGCGATCTCCCGGGCGCGGCCGGCGAAGGCGGCCACCGCGAGGGGCAGTTGGGCCGGGACGGCGACGCCGGGCGCCGCCGGTGCCCGCAGGCCGAGGGTGGGCAGCTCGAGGGTGGGCGGGTCGAGGACGGGGTCCTGCCGCAGGATCGCCGACTGCAGGTCGCGGACCGCCTGGCCGGGGTCGATGCCCAGGTCGTCGCCGAGCGTGCGGCGCAGCCGGCGGTAGGTCTCCAGAGCCTCGGCCTGCCGGCCCGCCCGGTAGAGGGCCAGCATCAGCTGGGCGTGGACCTGCTCGTCCAGCGGCTCCTGCCGGCTGAGCTCGGTGAGCTCCGGGATGACCTCGGCGTGCCTGCCCTGCCCGAGCAGCAGGTCCACCAGGGACTGCCGGGCGCTGCGCAGCAGGCGCTCCAGCCGCTGCGCCTGGCGGCCGAAACCGGGCAGATCATCCAGGCCGGACAGTGGCGGCCCGCGCCATAGCGCCGTCGCGGACTGCAGGCGGGCCGCCGCCATGCCGGGGTCGGCGGTCTCGCCGGCCTCGTGGATCAGCCGTTCCGCGGCGGCGACGTCGGTGGCGTCGCCGCCGATGTCGAGCAGGTATCCGGGGGAGCGGGCGTGGATCGCGGCGCCCGCGCCGAGCAGGCGGCGCAGCGCTGAGATGTGGCTCTGCAGCGTGTTGGTCGCGGTGGCCGGCGCGGACTCACCCCACACGAGGTCGATGAGCCGTTGCGTGCTGACCACCCGGCCGGGCTGCAGGGCCAGCGCCGCGAGGACGGCCCGGCGGCGCAGCCCGACGACCTGCCGCGGTGTGCCGTCGACGGTGACGTCGACGGGCCCGAGAAGCCTGACCTGCACGTGGACTGCCCCCACCCCGCCCGCAAGACTGCGCTCACGCTAATCCCGCGTGCCGCGCCGCCGTACCGGCCAGTCCTACACCCGACTTAAGTGCCGATCTTCATTGGTAGTCGTCAACACGCCCCTCGGCGCTTGACAGGGCAATCTTAAGCCACTTAATAATGTCCTCGAGGTCGAGCGTGACCCGTGCCACCGTTCCACTGCCGCCGCGCCACCGCGGCGATCCGACCGAGGGACCGCTGATGCCACTGCACTCCCGGCGCTTCGTCCGGCGCGACGCCGCGGCGGCCGGTCGCCGCGGCGCGGCGAAGTAGCCCGAAATGCGTTATCTGCTGCGCAAGCTCGGGTTCTACGTGATCGCGCTCTGGGTGGCGGTCACCGTCAACTTCGCCATCCCGCGGCTCATGCCGGGCAACCCGGTGGACATGATGCTCAGCAAGCTGGCGCAGCACGGGCCGGTCACTCCCGAGACCCGGCGCGCCGTCGAGGCGCTGCTGGGCACCGACAGCCACCAGCCGATCCTGTCGCAGTACGGCGACTACCTGCACAGCCTCGCGGCCGGGCGGCTCGGTGTGTCGGTCGTCTACTTCCCCGCGCCGGTCAGCTCGGTCATCGCCCAGACGCTGCCGTGGACGATCGGGCTCATCGGGCTCTCGACGATCATCTCGTTCGCCCTCGGCATCGGGCTCGGCACGCTCGCCGGCTGGAAGCGCGGCTCCTGGCTGGACAACTTCATCCCGGTGACCACGATGTTCCAGTCCGTGCCGTATTTCTGGCTGGCGCTGATCCTGCTCTTCGTGTTCGGCAGCGTGCTGTCGCTCTTCCCGCTGAACGGCGGCTACGACGTCTACAACGCCCTGCCCGGCTGGAACGCGACTTTCCTGCGCTCGGTCGTCTACTACGGGACGCTGCCGGCGCTGACCATCGTGGTCTCGTCGGTGGGCGGCTGGATGCTCGGCATGCGCAACATGATGGTCTCCACGCTCTCCGAGGACTACCTGCTCACCGCGGAGGCGAAGGGGCTGCGGCCGGGCCGGATGATGCGCACCTACGCCGCGCGCAACGCGGTGCTGCCGTCGGTCTCCGGGTTCGCCATCTCGCTCGGCTTCGTGGTCGCCGGCTCGATCGTCACCGAGACGGTCTTCTCCTACCCCGGCATCGGCTCGGCCCTGCTGGACGCGGTCACCGGCGACGACTACGCGCTGATGCAGGGCGTCTTCCTGGTCATCACGCTGTCGGTGCTCGGCGCCAACCTGCTGGTAGATCTCTTGTACTCCGTCGTCGACCCGCGTACCCGGGTCCGGAACTGAACGGGGGTCGATCCGTGGCACTGACCATCCAGGCGGCGGAACCGCTCGGCGACTCCGGGGCGGCGTACGCCGGGGGCCGCCGCCGGATCGCGTGGCCGCCGATGACCGCCAAGCTCGCCGCCGGGCTGATCCTCGGCGGGCTCATCCTGCTCTTCGGCCTGATCGGCCCGTTCCTCGTGCAGGACCCGTCGCGGGTCAACGACCTGGGCCTGGCCTCCCCGAGCGGCGCGCACCTGCTGGGCACGACGCAGACCGGCCAGGACGTGCTGGCGCAGCTGGCGTACGCGACCCGCGGCTCGCTGACCATCGGCGCCATCGTCGGGCTGCTCACCCTGCTGGCGTCGGCGTTCTTCGGCGTAGTCGGCGCGTACGCCGGTGGCTGGGTCGACGAGGTCTTTTCCCTGGTCACGAACGTCATGCTGGTCATACCGGGGCTGCCGCTGGTGATCGTGATCTCCAGTTACGTGCCGGACAAGAGCCTGTGGCTGGTCGCCCTGGTCCTGTCCATCACCGGCTGGGCCGGCTCGGCGCGGGTGCTGCGCGGCTACACGCTGAGCCTGCGCAGCCGCGACTACGTGCTCGCCTCGCGGGTCGCCGGCGAGAAACGCTGGCGGATTCTGGCCGTCGAGATCCTGCCGAACCTGGTGCCGCTGCTCGCCTCCCAGGTCGTCTTCGCGGTCATCTTCGCGATCCTCGGCGAGGCCGGCCTCTCCTACCTCGGCTTGGGCGCGAGCGGCTCGTTCACCTGGGGCACGATGCTCTACTACGCGCAGAACGGCCTGGCGCTGCGGCTGGGCGCCTGGTGGTGGTTCATCCCGCCCGGCCTGCTGCTCGCCCTCTTCGGCGCCGCGCTGTCACTGATCAACTTCTCGATCGACGAGATCATCAATCCCAAGCTGCGGGTGCGTACCCGGGCCGAGCGCCGCGGCTGGCGGATGTCGCGCCAGCAGCTGCGCCAGGCCGGGGAGGCGACGCTGTGACCGTGCCCGAGCCGGTGCTCACGGTCACCGGCCTCAGCATCGACTACCTGGTCGACCCGGTCGTGCACGCGGTCCGGGACGTCTCGTTCGTGCTGCGCCGCGGCGAGGTCCTGGGCCTGGCGGGGGAGAGCGGGTGCGGCAAGAGCACCCTCGCGTACGGGATCGCGCGTCTGCTCAAGCCGCCGGCGACGATCACGGCCGGCGCCGCGGTGTTCCATCCGCGCGACGGCGAGGACGTGGACTGGCAGCAGCTCGACGCCGGCAGGCTGCGGGCGGCCCGCTGGGACCAGATCTCGATGGTCTTCCAGGGCGCGATGAACTCCCTCAACCCGGTGATCTCCATCCGCGCGCAGATGGAGGACGTCTTCACCGCGCACCGGCCCGCGATGGGCCGGCGCGAGCGGCGCCGGCGCTGCGCCGAGCTGCTGGAGCGGGTCGGCGTCGACCCGGCACGGCTGACCGCCTACCCGCACGAGCTCTCCGGCGGCATGCGGCAGCGCGTCATGATCGCGACGGCCATGGCGCTGGAGCCGCAGCTCATGATCATGGACGAGCCGACCACCGCGCTCGACGTCGTCGTCCAGCGGGAGATCCTGCGCGAGATCACCCGGCTGCGCGACGAGCTCGGCTTCGCGGTCCTGTTCATCACCCACGACCTGCCGCTGCTGCTGGAGATCAGCGACCGGATCGCGGTGATGCGCGACGGCGAGGTGGTCGAGCTCGGCGACGCCGTCGCGCTCTACACCGAGCCGAAACACGACTACACCAAGCGCCTGCTCGCCTCCTTCCCGAGCCTCACCGGCGAGCGCGGCGCCTTCCTGCGCCAGGGCCTCGACGAACGGCTGCTCGCCCTGGACGCGACGTCGACGCCCGATCCGGCCCGGGAGGTCACGACGTGAGCACGCTGGAGGTCCGGGGACTGACCAAGGACTACCGCCTGCGGCAGGGGCTGCGGGGCACGGCGTTGCGCGCGGTCGACGACGTGAGCTTCAGCCTGGAGCCGCGGCGTACCGTCGCGCTGGTCGGGCAGAGCGGCAGCGGCAAGTCGACCATCGCGAAGCTGCTCATGCAGCTGGAACGGCCCACGGCGGGGGAGATCCGGCTGGACGGCGCGCCGATCGAGCGGCGCGGCGCGGGGCTCGCGCGCTACCGCCGTACGGTCCAGATGGTCTTCCAGGACCCGTTCGCGTCGCTCAACCCGTACCACAGCGTCGGGCACCACCTGGAGCGCCCGATCCGCCTGCACCACCCCGGGATGTCCGGCGCCGGCGTCCGCCGGCGCGTGGTCGAGCTGCTCGAACGGGTGCGGCTGACGCCGGCCGGAGAGGTGGCGCGGCGCCGGCCGCACGAGCTCTCCGGCGGGCAGCGGCAGCGGGTGGCGATCGCCCGGGCGCTGGCGCCGGAGCCGGGCATCCTGGTCGCCGACGAGCCGGTGTCCATGCTGGACGTGTCGATCCGGCTGGGCGTGCTCAACCTGCTGGCCACCCTGCAGCGGGAAGAGGACCTCGGCGTCCTTTACATCACCCACGACCTGGCGACCGCCCGGCACTTCTCCGACGAGATCCTGGTGCTTTACCGGGGGCAGGTGGTCGAGCGCGGGCCGGCCGACGACGTGATCCTGCGGCCGCGGCACGATTACACCAAGACCCTCGCCGAGGCCGCGCCGAACCCGGAGCGCCGGGTCGGCCAGGCACGCGGCTGAGCGACCTGCTCAGGCTATCGAGTTCATCCGTCGACGAGGGGGCTGCCCAGATGATCAAGGCTGACCTGCACTCCGGCTGGACCGTCCGGGCCGCCGGCGGCGCCGTGCCCGCCGAGATCGGCGACGTCCCGGTGCCCGCGACCGTGCCGGGCACCGTGCACACCGACCTGCTCGACGCCGGCCTCATCCCCGATCCCTACCTCGACCAGCACGAGGCCGAGCTGTCCTGGCTCCACCGCTGCGCCTGGCAGTACGACACCACCGTGCCGGGCGTGCGGCCGGCCGCCGGCGAGCGGGTCGACCTCGTCTTCGACGGGCTCGACACGGTCGCCACCCTCACCCTCGGCGGCGTCGAGCTCGGCCGGACGGCCAACATGCACCGGGGCTACCGCTTCGACGTCCGCGACCTGCTGGGCGCGGGCGACGCGCCCCTTCGCGTACGGTTCGACTCCGCCCTCGCGTACGCCGAGATGATGCAGGAGAAGCTCGGCGAGCGGCCCCGGGCCAACCCGCATCCGTTCAACGCCGTCCGCAAGATGGCCTGCAGCTTCGGCTGGGACTGGGGCCCCGACCTGCAGACCGCCGGCATCTGGAAGCCCGTGCGGCTGGAGCGGTGGCGGGTCGCGCGGCTGGCCGAGGTGCGCCCGCTGGCCAGCCTCGAGACCGACGGCACGACCGGCTGGCTGCGGGTGCACGCCACGGTCGAGCGCTCCGGCCTGGACCCGGCCGGCGAGCTCGGCGTCCAGGTCACCGTCACCGACCTGCCCGGCCGGCCGGGCGGCCTCACCGCGCTGCTCACCCTGCCGGCCGGGGGCGACTCGGGCGTGCTCGAGCTCGAGGTCCCCGAGGCGCCGGTGTGGTGGCCCGCCGGCTACGGCGCCCAGCCGCT
>Ga0307508_10001043_pt1 | contig 32104 bp, 25 predicted proteins | sample 9_EM_MG_FD_203089 | JGI IMG/M metagenome (GOLD analysis project Ga0307508, IMG submission 203089) | Populus trichocarpa ectomycorrhiza microbial communities from riparian zone in the Pacific Northwest, United States - 9_EM | ecosystem: Host-associated > Plants > Roots > Unclassified | place...
ATCGTGGCACGCGGCTCAGATGCTGGGCGGTCCTTCCACCATGCGGACCGAGCCGGGCCTGAATCCATACATTTCGCCCAAGCATTCGGGCCAATTCCGCGATCATGTAGAGCACCGCCCGCATAGCGACCTCAATTCCACACCCTCTGCGACAGCCCTGACCACTGCGGCCGACGCCGCCGACATTGCTTGCTCCCGAAGCCTACGACCGCCCCACCTATCGCGGATCTTGACGTAGTCGCGATACCGACCAGCACGGTAGGCAAGCACCCGGTACGGATGCGCCTCACGACGTCCGTTGAACTCGCGGTCGGGTTCACCCGCACATTTCGCCGCAATCAGACAGGTATGGACTTTCCAGCACACCCCGAGCAGTCAACGAATGACCCATGTGTCGGCCGTGAATGCTGAATCCGATTACCGTCAGTAGTCCTCGATGCGAGTCGAGACGTCACCTTCTGTCCGCGATCTAATACTGAACGAGAAACCGCGACTGTAGTACTCGGCGGGACAGTGGTCGGTTCCTACCCGAGATTTGTCGTAGTAGCAGATCCCGAAGGAAACGAGTTGTGCCTCACTGAAATCTTGCCATGAAATTCATTCTCAACATCGGGAGATGGCGCTTTCCTTTGGCACGACCGGGCGCATCTTCGGCGTGACGGTCGGTAGTGGCCGCATCGCGGTCTGCGCGGATGTTGGTCCCTGCTGGGGCGTACTACGCTGTGACGATGACCGGCTCCGCCTTACTTCCGGGCAGCGTCCTCCTGCGGCCGCTGGAGGTCGGAGACGCGCCCGCACTGCTCAGCGCGTACCTCCGCAGTCGCGAGCATCTGCGTCCCTTCGAGCCGGTGAGACCTGACTCATTTTGGACGCTTGCCGGTCAGCAGAGTCGACTCGACAAGATGGTGCGGGAAATGAAGGAAGGCAGGCTACTGGCTTGCGCGATGCTGCAAGACGTTCGCATGTTGGGGTGCGCAACGCTCAACTCGATCGCGCTCGGTCCTTTCTGTAATGCAAGTCTGGGGTATTGGGTAGATCCTGCCGAGATCGGACGCGGGCTGGCCAGCGCGGCTGTCGCAGCGCTTTGCCAGATTGCCGACCAGGAACTTGGCCTTCACCGAATCGAAGCTAGCACGAGCCCATTGAACGTCGCCTCGCAACGCGTGCTGGCAAAGAACGGATTCGAGCAGTGGGGGACGGCGCCCAAGTACCTGCACATCAACGGTAGATGGCAGGACTCGTATCTGTTTCAGCGGATCCTCAACGACAGGCCGCCAAGCCTCCTCTCATGATGTAGAGCAGCATCCGCTCACTTACGGGTCTCCTCCCACCTGCTGAACTCGATCAGTTCCTTGTCGTGTCATGTCCCGCGCTCCACTGATCTTCCAGGCGAAACGAGGTGACGTGGTAGACCGCGACCAGGAGAGGCCGGCCAGCCGACGTACGCTCACCAGACGGTGAGCACGGCGACGCCGGTGGCGCTCATCGCTTTGCCTGGGCCGGCGACGTTTGGCTTCCAGCGTCTGCCGCACCTCGGTCTCCCGGCTCGCGGCTCACTTTGGGGGTCCGGGCCTGGCGACTCAGCGGGGGTCGGTGACAGCTGACGCATCTGATCTTGGACGTTCGGTCAGGATGAGAGGTACGCCTTGATGCTGGTTGGCGTGGTGCCGGCGAACTTCCGAATGACGGCCGCTTCGTCGGGGGCGATCTGCACCGTGGTCTGCCCGTGCGCCGGCACGCTGACGAGTCCGCCGATCGGCTCTGTCCGGTCGGTGTCCGGCAGGGTGGTCCCGGAGTCGTCGACCGCGGACAGCTTCAGGACCGGCGCGTACGGGCGGGGGCTGGGGTTCGTGATCTCCAGGGTCTGGTCGATGTTCCCGACCCGTGCCGTCTGTCACGGGGATCGCCAAGTGGTCCTGAAGTCCGGCCACGCGTCGAACAGGTAGCGGCCGAAGGGTGCCCACCAGATCAGGTCGTTGGTGACGACGAGAACGACGGTGTCGTACGGCCAGACACCGGTGGCGATCAGCCACGCCAGGCCCAGCGGCCCGAGGATCTTGCCGGTCAGCCCGACCGCCGCGACCAGCCAGCCGTGCTCGGGCCGGCGGGCAACCTCGAGGTAGAGCACGCCGTACAGGCCGAGAACCATGCCGAGGCAGGCGAAGATCTGTGGCGAGTTCGACAGCGGCAGGCCGGTGAGGCGGAAGAACCACTGCGGGTCGAGGACCGTGTAGCAGCCCCAGGCGATGTTGTAGGCGCCGGCCGCGGCGAAGGTGGTGCGGTGAAGCCGCGGGCGTCGCAGGCCCGCGTGCCGGATGATCGTGGAAGGGGGAATCGTCGGCTCCTTGCCTCGGGCCGCGCGCGACCCTCAATAGGCGATGGCCATGACGCGGCGGACCGTCTCGGGACGGTTGAGCACCTCGAGCATGTAATGGGCGACGTCGGCGCGGGAGATGAACATGCCGGCACGGACGTTGTGCTCGTACGCCGTCCGGTATTTCCTGGTCAGCCGCCCGTTGAGCAGGCGGGGTGGGCGAATCACGGTCCAGTCCAGGTTGCTGTCGCGAAGGATGTCCTCCATGAGCGCCAGGTCGATGTAGTGCCTGTGGAAGGCCGCCTTGGCCAGCGGGGCGGCCACGTGCCGCATGAAGAACCCGTCGCCAGGGTTGTGCCTCGGCGGGTTCGGGCGGCCAGGTGAGGGTACGGTGCCGACCGATGCGGCGCTGACTACGACAATGCGGCGTACGCCCGTGGCTCCGGCGGCTTGGACGAGTGCCCGGGTGCCCCGGGAGGCGACACCCGCCTGCGCGCCGGACCGGGCGCCGAGGCCGGAGAGGACCGCGTCGGCACCGTCGAGCGAGGACAGCAGACGTGCCGGATCAGGGGCCGCGAGGTCTTCTATCGATCGGGTTACTTCGTTGTGCCCGCAGCGCGTCGAGCGGGGGCGACGAACGGGGTGGACGAACGCCCGGGCGCCTCGTAGCATCCGCGGATCAACATTGATGATCTTAGGAAACCGATGACTGTCGTTCGCCCGCCACGCTCCTGGGAACTCCAAACGGTCGCCGTCATCGCTGCGGTCGCAGCCGCGGCGCTGTTCGGGATCGTGCTCTTCGTTCGCGATCTGGCGCTGCGCGACTACGTGCTGACCGGCGGAGTAGACGGACTGTCGCCGTTGGTGGCAGGCCTGGTGCGCCACGGCGACGCGATCGACCTGCTGTTCTTCGTTGTGCTCCTGGCCTACATCGCGGGCTTCGTGCTGTGGCGGCGCGAGACTCAGCGGATGCTCGAGACGATCGGTGACACCCGCACCCCGGTCACCGTGCACTGGACGGTCGCGGCGTGGAACCTTGCCATCGGCCTGGCCTTCATGATCCGCTTGACGGCGGAGCACTCCGGAGACGCGGCCGAAGACCTGACCGTCGACGCCGTACAGAACGGCGTCCGCCTGGTCGGCATCGGCTGCCTTCTGATCGGCGTATGGCAGATCCGCGAGGAGGTGCGCCGCCGGGTCACCGAGGCAGGCATCCACCTGCGACATGACGAGCCGCGGCCCTCATCAATACCGGTGCGTACGCTCCTGCCCACGATGACCGGCGAAGCGCCGGAAGCCGACGAGGACTTCTGGGCGCGGGTAGCCCGCACCGCCACCGGGCTGCGCGCAGATCTGGCCCTGCTGGAGAAGACCGGTCCACTGGCGTACCGTTGGCTGCTGGTGCCGGCCGACGGCAACCTCACCGCGGTGCGGGCCGAACTCACCCCGGGCGCAGAGATCACCGTCTTCACGCAGCCACCGACCGCCACCGAGACGCAGCACTACACTCCTCTCCCAGCTGAGTTCTACCAGGGATTTCTCGAAGACGATTCCGGCACGCTCACCTTCCAGTCCGTCACCTCACGGCGTGTGTCGGCATTCCTCGCCCGCGCCCGCTCTGCCCGCCGCTGGGCCCTCTATCCACTGCCCAGTCCGACAGCGCTGACCGCCACGGTGGAGCCCTAATCCTCAGCGGCTGCGGCTCGTCGTCCGGCAACGCCGGAACCGGCACCTCGTCCGGCGGTGCGGGCAAGAAGCCGTACATCGCAATCGTGTCCAAATGCTTCCAGCACCTGTTCTGGCAGGCCGTCAAGAAGGGCGCCGAGCAAGAGGCGGCGAAGGAGGGCGCCACCAACAGCTTCGACGGCCCGGCGACCGAGGCAGGCGTCGAGGCCCAGATAACCATGCTCACCAACGCCCTAGCGAAGAAGCCCGACGCCATCGGCTCCGCCGCCCTGGACTCCAAGGCGGCCGAGCCACTGATGCAGCAGGCGAGGCGTGCGACACCAAGTCGATCATTGCCACGAACCCCGACGTCAACGGGATCTACGGGTCCAACGAAGGGTCCGCGATCGGCGTCATCAAGGGCGTCGCCCGCGCACCGTGGACCGTAGCGCCGCCGGGGTACGCAATCGACGAGCTCAGGACGACCGCGCGGGGGCGCCGGGGCCGGTCTCTGCAGGGACGGCTGGGCCCTCGGGTGTATCGGCTACGACGACCTGGTTACGGCCGGCCCGCTTTGCCTGGTAGAGCGCGGAGTCGGCGACGTTGAGCAGGGTCTCGACGTCGGTGTGTTCGGCGGTCTGCTGGGCGATGCCGATGCTGACGGTGACGGTGAGCGGGCCGACGTCGGTGTCGATGGGGCGGTCGGCCACCGCGGCGCGGAGCCGCTCGGCGAGGATGGCCGCCCCTTCGGTGCCCGTGTCCGGGAGGATCAGCGCGAACTCCTCTCCGCCGTAGCGGCCGACAATGTCGGGCGTGCGGGCGCCGTGCGCCAGGCGCTGGGCTACCGCGCGGATGACCTGGTCGCCGACGTAGTGGCCGTGGACGTCGTTGACCTGCTTGAAGTGGTCGATGTCGAGCATCACGGCGGCCAGCGGCCTGTGCTGGCGGTGGGCCAGAGCAAGTCCGCTCAACGCGGTGGTGAAGAAGTGCCGCCGGTTGGCCAGACCGGTGAGGGCGTCGGTGGTGGCCAGCCGTTCGGCCTGGGCGAACAGCCGGGCGTTGTCGTACGCCGTCATGCCCTGGTTCGCCAGGACGCCGGCGATGTCGGCCTGGGCCGGACCGTAGCTGGCGGGCTGATCGGCAGTGAGCAGGAGCAGGCCCGCGACGGTGTCGCGGACCCGCAATGGGATCGCCATCCAGGCCCGGCAGGCCGCGTCGACGATGAGCGGCGGCAAGGTGCCGGCGGCGCCGAGCACCGGCTCGGTGGCGGTGAGCAGTTGGTACAGCGCCGGGTCTGTCCCCAGCGAGGTGGTCGTGACATCCGCGGGGTCGTCGCCGGGGTAGATGTGGATCTTGTCTTCGTCCAGGACGGCAAGCCAGGACCGGTCGGCGGGCAGGACGCGGGCGGCGATGGCGTGCAGCCGGCGCAACACGTCCGCAGGGTCAAGGGTGGCGGACAGGTGGGCCATCGCGGCGCGGAGGGTCTCGGCGAGGTCGCGTTCGCGCCGGATGGCCTCGGCGGCGACGGCGAGTTGCGCGGTTCGGGCGGTCTCCAGCGCGGCGGCGACGTGGGTGGTCAGCGCCGTCAGTATGGCGGTGTCGGCGGAAGTGAACATGCCCTTGGCGACCCGGCTGTCGAGGTAGACCACGCCGAGGAGCCGCCCGTCGAAGAGCAGCGGTGCCACCATGATGCTGCGCAGCCCGTACGCCACGACGCTCTGTGAGCCGAGCGCCTCGCCCTCGTCGGTGCCGGTGACCACCAGCGACTCGCCGCTCTGCCGGACCCGCTCGACCAGGGTGGAGCCGTAGGCGGTCAGCGTGGTCAGGTCGTCGCCGGCCGCGTCGCGGCCGAGGTGCGGGAGCAGGTGCCCGTCGTCACCGATACGGAACATGAACGCACGTTCGGCGTGCAGCAGCCGGATGATCTCGTCGAGGGCGACCCGGGTGAGCTGGCGAGGGTCGAGGATGCCGGACGCCGCGGCGGTCATCTGTTCCAGCGCCGCCAGGAGTTGTTGATGGGCCGCCTGGGACGAGGCGATCCGGCCGGTGCCGCTGCTGAGGTGGGAGCCGGCCGGCCGGAGGTCCGGGAACCCGGTGCGGATCCACTGCGCGCGGTGCGGCCAGCCGTACAGCTCGGCAAGGGTGAGTGCGCCGGCCGCCGCGACGGCCTCCGCGAGCAGTCTGTTCAGCCGCTGGCTCGGACCGCCGTAGGCGTCCGGGTGGTCCTCGATCCGGAGCATCATCGCGTCGGCTTCGCTGATCCGGCCCTGCGCGGACGCGGTGGCGATGCCGCACAGCGTCAGCTCGTGCCCGGCCACGTCGTCGGCGGCCACCAGTGCGGCGGCGTGGTCCCGCAGCGCTTGGGCCTGCCGCGTGTATCCGGCGCCGAGCAACGCCCAGACGCCCCTGGTGGACACGTTGAGCTGGGCGGCCGGCGGAACTATCCCGGTGCGGTCGATGATCTCGGTGGCGAGCGTACGGCGGTTGTCGTCGGAGAAGGCGACACAGACCCGTTGGAGCCACGTCGCCCGGGTGATGGCTTCCGGGTCGCCCAGCGTCGCCGCGGCCTCCTTGGCGCGACGGAATGCCGTATGCGACGGCAGCCCGACGGCCAGCGCTACCGCACCCAGCTGAGCTCGGGTGCGGACGTATTCCGGGCAGAGCCCCATCCGGGCCGCCGGGTACAGCGTGCGCAGGTTCAGCGCGACCGCGGGCAGCGGGTTCATGGCCATCAGGTGGTCGGCCGCCAAGCGGCCGAGGAGGATTCCCTCGACCTCGTACCGGGCGTTCCGGGCCGGGTCCGTGGTACTGAGGCCGAAGCGCTCCACGATCAGGCCGACGCAGAACCAGACCAGCGAGGAGACGATCAGGATCAGCGGATGGGCGGGCAGCCGTCGCCCCAGCGCGGTCAGGCCCAGCCGGGCCGCGGTCAGGCTCGCGTCGAGGTTCCCGGTGCCGAGGTGGGCATCGTGGATCCAGCGGAACAGGCGAGCCCGATCGACGGGATCGACGGCCGCCGGCAAGGCACCTTCCAGGGTGACCAGCGCGTCGGTGAAGCGCCCGGCCCGACAGTACGCGATGCCGAGCAGCTCGCCGACCTCGCGCCCGCCTGCGCCGGGCACCCGGTCCACCAGTCGGCCGGCCCCCTCCAGCAACTCGACCGCATCGGCCGGCGCGCAGTCGGCCAGGGCCTGCCTGCCGGCCGCGACGAGCGCGGTCAGGCTCCGGGACGGTTCGCGACCGGGTTCGCCGTGCAGACAGTGCCGGCCCAGGGCGTAGACGTACGCCGGGTCGGTGGATCTGACCTCGCGCAGGACTTCGGCGATGCGCTGATGCAGCCGGCGCCGGGCCGGCCCGTCCAGCGCGCCCAGGAGCGCCTGGCGGATCCCGTCGTGGACGAAGCGCAGCTCACCGTCGCCGTACTCCACCACCATCCGGGCGGCCGCCTGGTCGAGCAGTTCGGTGGCGTCGTCCAGGTCGCTGACCCGGGCCGCCAGCTCGGCGTCGAAGCGCAGCCCGATCGCCGCGCCCACGGTCAACAGGTCCCGGCAGCGTGGACCCACCCCATCGACCCGGCGCAGGATCAGCTCGAAGACGTCCTCGGGCAGGGCCAACGCGTCCAACCCGGGCAGATCGAGGTGGATCGTGCCCCAGTACGGGACCAGCAGGCCGGCGTCGACCACCGCCCGGACGTATTCCTGCACCTCGAACGGCGTCGTCCCGCAGCGGGCCACCAGGCTCTCCGTCAAGTCGGCGTCCACCGCCAGGCCCCGAGCCACCGCGGCGATCAGCTCGGCCACCGCTTCGGGGCCGAAGGGTGCCAACGCCAGCACACAGTCGGCCTGCTCGACGAGCGTCACCGGCGGCCGCCCGTCGGTTCCCTCGGGGGTGCTGAGCACCACAAACAGGGGGGCGTCGGCGAGCCCGGCGCCCAACTGCCGCAGCACGGCCTGGGTCGCCTCGTCGGCGGCGGGCGCGCCGTCCAGGCACAGCAGCGCCCCGCCGCTGACCCGGGCGAGTTCGGCGAGGAAGGTGGCCGCCGCCGAGGTCAGCACCTCCGAGTCGGCGGAGCGGGAGAGCTCGGGCCCGTCGTCGACCAGGATCCCGGCGAGCACCGGGCTGAGCCGGCGCAGCAGCACCGCAGCCGGTCCGGCCGCCTCGCGTACCTGCCGGATTGCGATGTCCCGCGGCTGCGGCGGCAACCGCCGAAGCCGTGCCAGGTGATGCTCCACCGCCGCCCGGATCGCCGAGAGCGGCCCGGCGTCGCCGTCGCAGTCGGCCCACAGCACCGGCAGACCCTGCCGCCGGACCAGCTCCGCCAGCTCCCGCATCAGCCGCGTCTTGCCGATGCCCGGGCCGCCGGAGACGACGGCCACACCGCCACGCCCGTCGCGGGCGCGCTGCCAGCGGCCCGTCAGGCGGGTGCGCTCGGCATCCCGGCCGATCAGCGGCGCCACGCCGGACTGCACGGCCTCGCCGTCGGCGACGGCCGCCGGGACAGCCGACGGGTCCACCATCAGCGCCCGCAGGTCGGCGACCAGCGACAGGCTCGTCTGATACCGGTCGTCCGGATCCTTGGCCAGCAACTTGGCCACGATGTTGGCCAGCGCACCGGGCACATCGGGGCGCTCCTGGTCAAGCCGTGGCGGCGTCGTCACGACGTGCATCCGGAGCAACTCGCCCACATCGTCACTGACGAACGGTAGGTGGCCCGCCAGCGCCTCGAACAGGACCACGCCCAGCGAATAGAGGTCGGACCGCGCGTCCACCGGTCGTTTGATCATCCCGGACTGCTCGGGCGCGCAATACGTCAGCGTGCCGGCGACCACATCGACCCTCTCGCCGCCAGCCCAGGCCGCCGTGCCAAAGTCGATCATCCGGACCCCGCCGGCCGGCTCGACCATGATGTTGTGCGGCTTGACGTCGCGGTGCACCAGGCCCACCTGATGCATCGCCGCGAGTACCTCTCCTACCCGCGCGCCCAGCTCGACGACCTGCGCAACCGGGGGCGTTCCGCCCGCCAGAACCACGGACAGCTCGGTGCCCTCGACCAGGTCCATGATCAGATAGAAGCGATCGCCCACCTGCCCGACCTCGTGGACCTGCGGCAGCCCGGGGTGACCCACCCAGGCCAGTAACGCGGCTTCCCGGCGCAGAGCCACCAGCGCCGCGCCCTCGGCGTCGACCGGGTCGGTGAACACCTTCATGGCCCAGTCCTGACCGCCGCGCCGCACGCGGTAGACGACACCGTGGGCCCCACGACCCAGCTCGCTCACCACCGTCACCCCGGCCGGCAGCGCCGACCCGGCCGGCAGGTCAGCCAATCCCACCGGGGACCGACCAGCCGGGAGGTTGCGCTCTCATACGCCCATCATCAGCCAGTGACCAGCACCGGGGAGCGGAAACGGTCTCGGCGGCCTCGTGGTGGTGCTTCCGTCGCGCTGGGGAATCCGTACGAACGCCGTCGGGCCGACCCCGGGCTCGCCACCCTGCGCACCACGGGAGGTGACCGGGCGATTTAGCATCATCGAAATGGATCCCGCATTGTTCGGCGACACCGTGCGCAAGCACCGGCAGCGCCTCGGCCTCAGCCAAGAGGCCCTGGCCGACGCCGCCGCGATCGCCGTGCGCAGTGTTCGCAACATCGAAGCGGGCCGGGTCGCCCAGCCTCGGCCGACGACGCTGCGGCTACTGGCCGACGTCTTCGGCATCTCGGTAGACGAGCTCACCGCCGGCGCGCCCGTGCCGGTGCCCGCGCTACTGCCCCGGGAAGTGGCCGCGTTCGCGGGCCGGGCCGACATCTTGGATCGGCTGTGGACGCTGCTCGACCGCAGCCCCGACTCCGTCGGTGTGATCAGCGGCGCCGGCGGGGTCGGCAAGCCGAACCCTGGAATCTGACACACTTTCGTCGACACCAGCGTGCAATCAGCATGCTACCCAACGACGGCGGCCCGCCGGACCTATCCAGGACGTAACCAAGACGGCCCGATGGACGGGTCGACACCCGTGTCGGCTACCCCAAGGCGTTGGACTGCTCAGTGGGCAGCCGCTGATGTCTCGGCATTGGTGGGTTGGGTGGGCCTCGTGTGTGTAGGGCTGCCGGCGTCCGGTCAACTGCCTTCCCCGACGAGGGCGGCGGCGTCGTGGAGCAGCCGGGTGCGGGCCCGCGCCACCGCATCCGCCAGGGAGTGCACGGCGCCTCGATGGTGCTGCAGGTCCGTGCCGGCCATCGCGGCCAGCTCGCTGCGCTGTTTGGCGGAGGTGCCGCCGGCACTCGTTCGGCTCTCCACGAAGCTGCGTGCGTCCAACAGGTTCGTCAACTGCCCGGCCGAGTACGCGTGCAGCTCTCCGTCGACGTGTTCCGGTCGGATGCCGCCATCCGTTTCGCCCTTCTCCTGTGCGGTGATGAATCGGGCCACCGCATCGTGCGCCTGCCGGTAGCTCAGGTTCCGGGTTTGAACCAGGTCGTCGGCGAGCGCGCTGGAGGTCGACCAGTGCCGTCCCGCCGAGGCGGCGAGCCGGTCGACGTCGATCTCCAGCGTGCCGACCACCTCGCGCAGTAGTCCGATGGCGCCGGCGGTTTCCCGGCAGTAGCCGGGCAGCCGGTTGTGCACGTATCCCTGGTCGGCGTCGGTGGAGGTGCCGAAGTGCAGCAGCCCTAGTTGGCTGGCGCCCCAGCCGGCCGCGTCGCCGGCCAGCGCACGGATTCGTTCCAGGGCGATGGGGTTGCGTTTCTGCGGCATCATGCTCGACGTCCCGCACAGGGACGGGTGCAGCCGGACCATCGCGACCTCCGAGGAGGACCAGTAGTACAGGTCCGACGCGCACCGGCTGGCCCCGGAGAGGGTCAGTCCGAGCGCGCTGGCGAGTTCGGCGCCCACGTCGATGGCCGACATGCCGGCATCCCTGGCGTTTGGTACCGGGCGGTCGAACCCCAGATACGCCGCCGTGAGGTCACGGTCGATCGGCCACCGGGTGCCGCTGTGCGCGGCGCCGCCCAACGAACACTCGTTGAGCCGTTCGTATCCTTGGACCAGCCGTTGCAGGTTGCGCGACGTGGACCAGTAGTGCGCGTTGAAGTAGTGCCCGAGAGTGGTGGGTTGGGCGTGCTGGAGGTGGGTGTAGCCCGGGATGAGAACGCTGTCGTGCTCGTCGGCCGCCTCGAGCAGCGTCTCCGCGAGCCGCACCAGTTCGCTCAGCACCGCCAGTGTTCCGGCTCGATCGGCCATCCGCAGGCCGGTGGCGTTCTGGTCGATTCGGCTTCGGGCTCGTTGGATGTCGAGTCCGCTGGGACCGCACTGTTGCTGCAGGTAGCGCTCGATGTGCAGGGTGATGGTGCCGATCTCCGGATCGTTGCCGAGCAGGTGCGCGGCGTCGCCCTCCAGCAGTGCGAGCAACGCGGCGACGATCGCGCGGCCCTGGTCCCGGTCGAAGATGCGCTGCTGGGTGAGCATGAGGGCGTGGGCCAGGTCGATCAGGACGAAGGTCTCCGCCTCCCGTAGTTCGTCGGTGAGTTCGACGGCGTTGACGTGCTGGACGAGCAGCGGTGCCGGGGACACTGTCAGCCTGCCGTCGGTGAGTCGGGCCGTCACTTGACGGCTCCCGCGGTCAAACCCGAGGTGATGTGTCGTTGCAGCAGTAGGAAGGCGACGACGATGGGCGCCGAGACGACCAGCGAGGCGGCCATGACCTGGTTCCAGTACACGTTCGCCTCGCTGGCGTAGGACTGCAGACCGATCGAGACGGTGCGGGTCTGCTCGCTGGTGAGCACCGAGGCGAAGAGCACCTCGCCCCAGGCCAGCATGAACGAGAAGATCGAGACGGCCACGATCACCGGCCGCGCTGCCGGGAGCAGGACGCTGACCAGAAGCCGGACCGGGCCGCAACCGTCCACCTTCGCGGCGTCGTCGAGCTCGTGCGGGATGGTCTCGAAGTAGCTGACGAGCATCCAGATCGCGTAGGGCAGGGCGAACGTCAGGTAGGTGATCACCAGTCCGGTGCGGCTGCCGACCAGAGCGAGGCCGGTGAGCCGGTCCACCATGACGAAGAGCAGGAACAGCGGCAGCAGGAACAGGACTCCGGGGAACATTTGCGTGGCGAGGACGGCGAGGCGGAACGACTCCCGGCCGCGGAACCGCCAGCGGCTGACGGCGTACGCCGCCATGATCGCGACGGTGACGGACAGGACGGTGGAAACACTGGCGACGATGACGGAGTTGGCGAAGTACCGGGCGAGTGGGACGGTGGACCACATTTCGACGAATGGGCGCAGCGTGGGTTGGGTGGGGATCCAGCGGAAGGCGCTCTGCACCTGGCTCAGCGGTTTGATGGCAGTGCTCACCATGACCACCAGTGGTGCGCCGACGAAGACGGTCAGCAGCGCCAACGTCGTGCGGCGGAAGATCCGGTAGCCCGGTGTTTCCTGCATCATGTGCGCCTCCGGGTGATGACGAGATAGCTGGCGGTCATGACCATGAGGAACACCAGGAGCAGGACGCTCATCGCGGACCCCAGGCCGAAATTGAAGGTCTCGAACGAGTTCTGATAGATCTCGACGCTGAGCAGGCGAGCCTGATCCGGCGCGCTCCCGCCGAACAGCACGTACGGTGTCTCGAAGTCGCGGAACGTGCGTAGGGCCAGCACCAGCACGAGCACCTGGTTCACGGGCGCGATCATCGGCAGGGTGATGTTGCGCAATTGCCGCCACGGGCCGGCACCGTCCATACCGGCCGCCTCGTAGACGTCCTCCGGGATCGACTGCAGCGCCGCCAGGATCATGAGGAAGGCGAACGGCCACTCCCGCCAGATCGTTACCACGCACAACGACCAGAACGAGTTCGGCCCGATGAGGTAAAACGCATTGCCGTTCAGCAGACCCAGCTGATCCACCAGCACGTGGTTGAGCATGCCGTTGTCGCGTTGCAGCAGGAAACGCCAGGTGATGACGGCGGCGAAAACAGGCAGGGCGTATGGGACGAGGAAGAGAGTGCGCAGCGCGGCACGCCCGACCCGCACCCGTTGTAGCGAGATCGCGCCGGCCACCCCGAGGCTCCAGGAGATCGCGACGACGATCAGCGTGAACGCGACGGTGATGAGGAACGAGTGCAGAAGCGACGCTCCGGTCGGCTGGTCCACGTCGAGGACCACCCGGTAGTTGGCCAGGCCCGCCCGCGGCGCCTCCCACCACCGCGCGAGTTGGTACTGGGTGAGTTTGAGCGTGCTCATCACCACTCCGGCGACCATCGGTCCGAAGTGGACGAACAGCTCCAGGGCGAGAGCTGGGAGCAGGAACAGATATGGCGTACGCCGGCGGTTGTCTCGGTGTGTCCTGCCCGTCGTCCGGCGGGCTGCGCCGGCCCGGGCGTGCGCCGTCGCGTCCGCCCGGGTCTGATCGGCCGATGTTCTCATCCGCCCGCGCTCACCTTGCCGGCGGCGGCCCGCAACGCCGCGCTGATCTGGGCCGAGTTGGGCTGCTTGCCGGTTGCCGTGTCGGCGAGCCAGGCCACGACGTCCTTACCGATCAGCGTTTCGAACTGGGTCTCCTGCGGCACCCTCGGCATCGGTACGGCTCGCCCGGCGATGGTGTCCCGGGCGATCTTCACCTCGGGCGTCTCAAAGGCGGGACCGGTGGCGTCCTTGACCGAGGGGATGGTCCCGTACGCGGTGTTGAGCACGACCTGTTCCGGCGCGCTGGTCAGGAACTTGACCAGGTCGATCGCGCCCTTCTGGTTGCCGGTCGAGGCGAAGACAGCGATGTTCGTGCCGCCCACGAAGGAGCCGACGTCCTTGCCGCCCGCGACGGTGCTGCTCGGCATCGGGGCCACTCCATAGTCGTCGGCGGTGAGCTTGTAGTCCGCCAGGGTCTTGCCCAGCGTCTGGACGAGCATCATCGCGGTCTTGTTGTCGGCGAACGACTCGTAGACGTCGGCCCAGTCGGCGTTCTCCGCGTCCGACGGGTTCACGATCTTGTCGGTGCCCATCCAGGAGAGGTACTGCTGGATGCCGGCCACCGCGGCAGGCGAGTCGAAGGTCGGCTTGCCGGCCGAGAAGTACTGGGCGCCCTGGGCCGAGCCGAGGATGAAGGCGTAGTGCAGGGCGATGGTCGCCGCCTGGCCCCGCAGGGCCAGACCCCACTGATCGGGTACGCCGTCGCCGGTGGTGTCGCGGGTGAGCTTCTTGGCCGTGCTGACGAATTCGTCCCAGGTCTTCGGGGGCTGGGTGATGCCCGCCGCCGCGAAGAGCTTCCTGTTGTAGTACAGCTCGTAGACCTTGTTGTACAGCGGCACCGCCGCGGGCGTCTGGCCATCCGCCCCGGTGGTCTGCAGCGCCGCCGGCTCAAACCGGCCGGCCCCGCCGATGGCGTCCATCTTCGTGCTGTCCCAGGGCATCAACGCGCCGGTGGCCTGCAACGACGGCGACCAGGTGTTGCCGATGTTGAGCACGTCGGGGCCCTGGCCGCTGGTGGCCGCGGTCAGGATCTTGTTAAGCAGGTCGGTGAAGGGGATGACCTCGAGCTTCACCTGGATCCCCGTCTGGGCGGTGAACTTGCTCAGCTCCGGCGCCAGGATCTCCTTGTCCCGCTGGACGCTCGGGGACTGCTGGGAAGCCCAGTACGTCAGGACCTTCTGGTCGGCTCCGGAGTCCCCTCCGCAAGCGGCCCCGGCCAGCACCACGACGCCGGCGACCAAGGCACCCAGCGACGCTCTCCACGTTCTCCGCATGACGTCTCCCACCTCTATGTAATCGATAACATTTCCAGCGAGTGTCAGACATGTCGCGGGCGATGTCAACGATTACATTGGGCCGTGAGAACCTAGAGAGGCCGACGGAACACTTCAGGGGTGAGCTTGAACGGGCACGGCCGGGCCAGGGTGACAGTCAGCGACGTGGCGCAGGCGGCGGGGGTGAGCACCGCGACGGTTACCCGCGCCCTGCAGGAGTCTCCGCTGGTGGTGCCCGCGACCCGGGAGCGGGTGGTGGAGGCCGCGCGACGACTCGGCTACACGCCCGATCACACCGCCCGCGACCTGCGCCGGGGGCACCGGACGGCCGCCGTCGGGCTGATCACCGCGGGCTTCACCAACATGTTCCAAGCCGGTGTCGCCGCCGGAGCGGAACGGGAGCTGCGCCGCGCCGGACTGCAGTTGCTCATCGGTTCCACCGACGACGACATCGCCCGGGAGCCGGATCTGGCCCGCACCATGGTCGACCGGCGGGTGAGCGCGCTGATCATGATGCCCGACGGCAACGACCGCGATTTCCTGCGCGCCGACCGGACCTTCGGCACCCCGATCGTGCTGGCCGGGCGCCCGGCGAACGGCCTCGCCGTGGACGTGGTGATGACCAGCGACGACATCGGCGTTCAGGACGCCACGAGCCAACTGCTCGCGCTCGGGCACCGGCGGATCGCGGCCCTGGCCGGCCGCGCCGACTCCTTCCGCGCCGCCCAGCGAATCAGCGGCTACCGCGCCGCGCTCACCCGGCACGGCTTTGAGGAGATCCCCGAACTCGTCGTGACCGACATCACCGCAAGCGAGCAGGCGCGCACGCTCGGTGGCCGACTGCTCGACGGACCCGAACCGCCCACCGCAGTCCTCGCCCTCAACCTCGGTATCGGCACCGGACTACTGCTGGACCGCATCGCCCACCGGCGCGGGAACGCGTTGATCACCCTCGACGAGACCGAAGTGTCCGCAGGTCTCGGCATATCGGCGATCTGCCGAGACCCGCAGGAGGTGGGCCGCGCGGCGGCCGCAATGGCCCTCGAACGCATCGCCCACCCCGACCTGCCCGCCCGGACCATCATCCTGCCGAGCACGCTGGTCAAGCGCGGCTCCGGTGAACTGCCACCCTAAACCGGCCCAAAGTCATGATCGTCTGTGTGTCCGCCGAACCAGGACTATCCCAACGGGTACGCGATGAACCACCGTCTTGCTCATCTTCGTCGGCGCCCTGGTCACGGTCGCGATCGGCGCCCGCGCTGCGTCGGCAGGAGCCAGGGACGACACGGGCGAATATCACGTCTCGCGGTGCATTTCCCGGATCGTGCTGAAACTCGACGGCGTCGACGATGTATCCGCCCTTTACGAGCACTGCCGCTCACGCACAGCCGACATCGAGCCGCTGCAGTTCCGGCCGTGGGGCCTGCACGACTTCCGGCTCTTCGATCCCGACGGCTACTACGTGCGCGTAACGCATGCCAGCCCCGATGCGGCGGAGCCGTCACCGGCCTGACGGACCGATCCTGTCACCACGAGTAGGCACGGGCGACCCGGCGCGTTGTGCGCAACTCGCGGCTTACGGTACAAGTGCGCATCGAGGCCGAATCGCGGTTCTGTATCCGACATGGCTCCGTGCGCGCCGCCGACGCGAGACACGCGGGACTGCGGCCGGGCCCCGAAAGTGCCACAGTGAAGCTCGTGACCTCCGAGGACATTGCTCCATACCTGCCGGCCGAGGAGGCCGGCGCCGACGGTGACTACCTGGTCTGGTTCCGCTCTCCGTCCACGGCGCTGGTGGAGGCGGTCCTGCAGCGGCTGGGCGCCGATCGCGGGCAGGTCTATCGCTACTGGTACGGCGGGTTCGGCGCGCACCTGAGTGAGCGGCAGCTCGACCTCGTCCGCCGCGTTCCCGGTGTGCTCGAGGTTTGGCAAGACACCGAGGGACGGCCCGCGCCCCTTGCCCGCGTTCCACCCGCCGAGCGTGTCGACGGCTCCTACATCATCTCGGTTGCCGACGGCGTGAGTCCCCGTGCGGTCGCCGAACGCACCGGCGTCGTGCCGACGGGCGTCTACGAGCGGACCATTCATGGTTTCAGCGCGAACTTGACTGACGCCCAACTCGATCTGGTACGCCGGGACCCGGACGTTCTGACGGTCGAGGACGACGCGTACTCAAATGGGCTGCGGGTAGCCGGTCTCGAGGACTGACAGGTCGGCGGAATGAGGGTGCGTTTCGGCGAAGCGCTGGACTCTGCTGCGGAGAGTAGGCCCCCGATCGCGACGCTCGACGCGTACCGGTCAGCGGCTGGCTCTGGGCATCCTGAGGTGGCCGCGTTCGCCTCGTTCCAGTTGGGCTTGAAATTGTTGGATCTTGGGCAGTTCGGCCCGGCCCGCGGGCGCTGAAGCGGGCCGCCCGCGCGAGGGATCCGCGCGTCCGCGAACCGGCCAGTGCGGCTCTTGACCAACTGCCGTCTCCCCGCCGCTGGCGGCGGAGATAGGCGCCCCTCAGTCGTAGTGGCGTAGCTGCGGCCAGAGTTGGCCCCACGGCTCGTGCGGGCCGGTGCAGAGGTATATGTGGCCGCCCCACTCGATGTTGTGGATGCCGACCGGGTTGGTGATGGTCGCGACCGTACGCACCGAGGTGAAGTATTTGCCCAGGTCGGCGGCGAGGTCGTCGCTGCCCGGGGCGACCGCGAGGACGGTCGTCGCGTCCGGGTTGCCCGGCCCCCACCACCACTCGTTGTTTTGGCTGCTCACCGCGGTCGGTAGGCCGGTGCCGCGGCCCAGTTCGTTGATCGCGCCCGCCTCCGAGTAGTCGTCGGTGAAGATCACCGTATGCGGCTGGTCGGCCGGCGACACGGTGTTCCAGACGGTGCGCACCTGGCTGACCAGCGACGGCCAGCCGATCGTCTCGGCCAGGGTCGAGCCGGACGCCTTGTTCATCGGCAGCACGGGCAGCAGGGTGACGGCGACGCCGAGCGCGACCACGGCGGTCACAACGGTGAGCACGATCCGCTTGCCGCGCCGCACGGCGAGCCGGCCGTCCAGAGCCACCGCGCCGGCCGCCAGCAGATAGACGTACGCCCCGGCCAGGTAGTAGACCTGCTGGCCGGTGGTGACCGCGAACAGCACCAGCAGCAGCGCCCACGCCCAAACCAGCGCGCGCCACAGTGGCCGCCCCGACCGCCAGAGGAACCTCAGGCCGGTCAGCCAGACCCCGATCAACGGCGGCAGCGCCATGATCAGCTGAGCTACCAGGAAGATCGGGATCGCGGCGAGGCCGCCGTTCTCGTGGTTGAGCTGGTGGGTCATCTCGATCGTGGCCCAGCCGTGGGTGGCCTGCCACCACAGGTCAGGGACCTCGAAAGCAGCCGCGATCAGAACCCCGCCCGCGAACCACGGGTTGAGGACCGCCCGACGGCCGCGGCTGAGCAGCGCGCCGACGGTCACCGCGATCGCGAAGAAGACGACCAAGTGGCTGTCGGCCACTCCGACCCCGGTCGCCAGTCCGCCGGCGAGCCACCAGCGCTGGTCGTCGGTGCGGCCGATCCGCGCCACTACCCAGCCGAGCGCCGACCAGGCGAGAAAGACGTACGCGGTGGTGTTGGCGACGTGTGCCGCGGCGGCCAGCACCGGCATGAGCGCGGTGGCCGTCGCGGCCAGCGTCTGGGCCCGCCGGCCACCGCCGAACTCCCGCGCGGTCAGGCCGCCGAAAACGACGACTCCCCAGGCCCCGAGCGCGGAGAAGAGCCGGACACCGACCACCGACACCCCGAACAGCTTCATCGCCATCCAGGTCAACAGCGGCGCGAGCGCCGACTGATCGACATAGCTGAGCTGCAGATGCCGGGCACAGTCCAGGAAGTACAGCTCGTCGCGCTGGAACCCGTAACGCGCCGACACCGCCATCAACACCGCGAACAACCCGCCACCGATCAAGACCACCCGACGATCGAACGGCTGCTCCACGATCTTGTCCACGGCCACCCCCGCAACCCGCTAACGCCCCAATCACACCTTTCCCGTCCGAGGCACGTTCGGCAACCACCCGTGGACTATGGCGGGCCGCTAGGCCACGGCGATCCCGGCAGCACACGATCGACGGGTATGCGTCTCGCGCGCTCACCTTGAGGTTCTGACGTCACCTTCGAGGGCGGCCTGACGCTGAACGAGTCGACCGAGGGCGCGGCCGACCGACTCGGGATGTTCCAGCATCATCATGTGGCCGGCCCCTTCCACCGTTGCCGAGGCGGTAGCGGCTTGGCGCGCCCATTCGGGCACGTGCCACCCGCCGGCGCTACGCTCGCCGGCAAGGAGGAACACCTTGGTACGGTCGAAGACACGCCTCACCATCGCGAGGTAGCCAGGCGAACTGGTCGCGTCCACGATGGCGATGGCGGACTCCCAGATCGTTCGCCAGGGCTGGTAGGCGAGCGCCGCGGTGGCCTGGGCGAGGTGATGATCGGTGGGCGGGATGCCGTCGCCTGCGAGGAACGCGACGGGGTCGGAGAGCCGTTCATTGATGACCTTCCGGGCGTGCTCTTCATCGAGGGCGGCGATCGAGCGCGACCAGAAAGCGTCGGCGAGGGTGAAGTTGCCCTCGACAGCGGTGACGCTGGCGACCAAGTCCGGGACGGCGTCGGCGACGGCGAAGGCGTAGACCGCGCCGATCGAGTGCCCGACCAGGTGCACCCGCTGCCCTGGATGGTGGCTGACGATGTGTGCGCGAAGTGTGGCCACTTGGCCCGCAACGGTGATCCCGTGTCGTTCGGCCGAAGCCCCGTAGCCGTCGAGGTCGGGCGCTGAGCACGATGCCGGCGCCAGGACGTCGAAGGTCTCGGGCGCGGCGAACGAACCGAACAGGCCGTGGACGAACACGATGGGGTTGGGAGGGTTCACGTCGGGCATCATCGCAGCCGCAGACCCGAGAGGCCGGCTCCAGGGGCGTCTCTCCCAGATGTCTTCGACTCACCGGCAAGAGGGTGTCCCACCACGCCGTAGTGCCGCGTTTCGGGCGCGCGAGGGTCGGCAAGACCGGCCTTGCGGTGCGCTGGGCCGCCGGCGAGGTCTGGCGGCGGCCGGCGGGCCTGGCCGTGATCGGCTGGGGCGCGGCGCCGACCGACGGCCTTGGCCGGCTGTCCATCTCGGATCTGACTCGCGTCCCGCCTTCCGGTCGGGCGCGGCTTGTGGCAGGTTTGGGGTCGGCAGGCAACAGTCGGGCGGGGGTCGACAGATGACAGCTATTCCGGCGGGCCGACGCGGGCACGAGGACGCGTCGTGAGACGTACGCGTGTGCCCTCCGTGGTCGCGGCCGCGGCGCTCGCGGCCTTGTCGGTGCTGGCGCCTGCCGTCGCCCGTGCGGGCGGCCCGAGTGTGCTGATGGCGGCGGCGATCGCGACGGCGCCGTGCGAACCTGACGGTGTGACCGCGGCCGACAGCACGATCGCGGACCGGGTGCGGCCGTTCATGAACGGGCGGCGGCTCGGCGGATCCTTGAACGGCTACAACGTCTCCTGCGCTCGGGCCATCGTGGGCAACGTCAAGGCGCGCGGCCTCGACCAGCGTGCCGCGGTGATCTCGGTGACCGCGGCGATCGCCGAAAGCACCCTGCACAACTACACCGTCGCCGTCGACCATGACAGCCTCGGGCTCTTCCAGCAGCGGCCGTCTCAAGGGTGGGGCCTTCCGGGCCAGGTCGTCGATCCCCGCTACGCGACCGACTCGTTCCTCAACGCGATGATCCGCAAAGACCCGGACGGCGGCTGGCTCATCGGCGACATCGCCCAGATCTGCCAGCGGGTGCAGGCCTCCGCCTACCCGGAGGCGTACGCGCCTGAGGTGCACGACGCGGACCTGGTGGTGGCGGCGCTGTGGCCGGGCGCCACGCCCGTCGTCACGCCGGCGAAGCCGAAGGCGACGCCGGCGAAGAAGCCGACCGGGCCCTTCCAGAACACTCTGATGGCGGCCGGGACCGGGTTGGGTGCGCTCGACGCGCGGTACGACGTGTCGATGACCGACTGGAACAGCGATCGCCGCGCCGACCTGGTGGTGGTGCAGAAATCGGGCACGGCCAGCGGACGCACCGACCTGTACGTGCTGGACGGCGGGGCGGCCCTGCCCGGGGTGGCGTCGAGCTTCCAGCGCCTGCTGCTGAACACGGCCACCGCGCTGGGCCCAACCGACGACCGCTACGCGTTCTCCGTGGCGGACTGGAACAACGACGGCCATTTGGACCTGGTCGTGGTGCAGAAGTCGGGCACGGCCAGCGGACGGACGGAGCTGAGCGTCCTGGACGGCGCCTCGAGCTTCCAGCGCTATCTGCTGCAGGCCCCGACCGTGCTCGGCCCGACGGACGGACGTTACGCGTTCTCCGTCGCGGACTGGAACGGCGACGGCCATTTGGACCTGGTGGCGGTGCAGAAGTCGGGCACGCCCAGCGGCCACACCGAGGTCCAGGTGCTGGATGGGGCGTTGAACTTCCAGAGCCATCTGCTGCAGACCGCCACCGCGATGGGCGCCACGGACGGGCGCTACGACCTGTCGTTCGCGGACTGGAACGGCGACGGCCGGCCGGACCTGGTGGCCGTGCAGAAGTCGGGCACGGCCAGCGGCCGGACCGAGGTTCGCGTCCTGGACGGCGCCTCGGACTTCGGCCGCTACCTGCAACGGTCAGCAACCGTGCTGGGCCCGACCGACGAGCGCGACGCGTTCTCCGTGGTCGACTGGAACGGCGACGGCCGGCTGGACCTGGTGGCCGTGCAGGAATCGGGCACCGCCAGCGGCCGGACCGAGGCGCGTATCCTCGCCGGATAACGGACCGTAGGCGCATCCTCGCCGGATGACAGACCAAAGCGGAACGACGTCCGCGAGAGGATCGACGTGTGGGCGAGCACGGGGACTGGTCGACGCGACTGCGCGTGACGCTGCTCGGCACCTTTCAGGCGTGCCGCGGCGACACCGTCCTGCCCGTTCCCGGGCCCCGGCTGCGCGGCCTGCTCGTGCGGCTGGCCCTGGCCGGCGGCCGCGCCGTCGACGCGGCGGTGCTGGTCGACGCGCTCTGGCCCGACCAGCGCCCGGCCGACCCGGTGAACGCCTTGCAGTCGCTGGTCTCCCGGCTGCGCCGGGCGCTTGGCGCGGCGGGCGCGGTGGCCCAGGTCGAAGGCGGCTACCGGCTCGAGGTTGCCGCCGGCGATGTCGACGCGTTGCGCTTCGAGCGGCTGGCCGCGGCCGGGCGCGACCAGCTGCGGGCCGGTGATCCACGGTCCGCGGCGGTGCTGCTCGGCGAGGCGGTGGCGTTCTGGCGCGGCCGCCCGGGCGCCGAGCCCGCCGCGATCGTCGCGGTCGCGCCGGCCGTCGCGGTCCGGCTGGCCGGCTCCTCGGTCGAGGCGGACGCCGACCTAGCCGAGGCCGAGTTGGCGCTGGGCCGGGCCGCCGCGGCGGCCGCCCGGCTGACCGCCCTGCTCGCCGAGCACCCGGTGCACGAGCGCGCGGCCGCGCTGTTGATGGACGCGCTGGCCGCCCAGGGCCGGCAGGCCGAGGCGTTGGCCCTCTACGAGCGGGTCCGCGCGGCCCTCGCCGACCGCCTGGGCGCCGACCCGGGCACCGTCCTGCGCGAGCGCCACCTGCGCCTGCTGCGCACACCCGACGCCCTCCCCCGCGGCGTGCCTGATGCGAGGCCCGCCGGGCCCGATACGCGTCCCACCGGACCGGATGCGGGCGAGGGCCACCGGCCGGCCGCGCCCGCCGGCGACCAGGCGACGTCGCCGCCGAGCAACCTGCCCGCTCCCCTGACCAGCTTCATCGGGCGCGACGACGACCTGGCGCGGATCGACGCGCTTCTCGCCGCCGGGCGTCTGGTCACCGTGACCGGGCCGGGCGGGGCCGGCAAGACCCGGCTCGCGCTGGAGGCGGCCCGCCGCCACCGCCACGAATACCGGGACGGGGCCTGGCTGGTCGACCTCGCCTCGGTCACCGAGCCGGCGAAGGTCGGCTCGGCCGTGCTCGCCGCCATCGGGCTGCGCGGCGGCTCGCTCTTCGAGGGCTCGGGCGCCATGCGGGCCGAGGGCGGCGAGCTCGACGTGCTCACCGACCAGCTCAACGGCCGCCAGAGCCTGCTCGTGGTGGACAACTGCGAGCACGTGATCGACTCGATCGCGCACCTGACCGCGGCGTTGCTGCCTCGCTGCGCTGGGCTGCGGGTGCTGGCGACTAGCCGCGAGCCCCTGGCGATCGACGGCGAGGCGCTGGTCCCGCTCGGCCCGCTGGCGCTTCCCGGGCCGGGCGACGGCGTCGAGCAGGCCCGCCGGACCGCGTCGGTGCGTCTGTTCACCGAGCGGGCCGCGGCCGTGCGCCCCGGTTTCGACGTCGACGAGGAGACGCTCGGCGAGGTTCTGCGGGTGGTGCGCGGTCTGGACGGCATGCCGCTGGCCCTGGAGTTGGCCGCGGCCCGGCTGCGTACGCTGTCGCCGGCCGCGCTCGCCGCCGGGTTGTCCGACCGGTTCCGGCTGCTCGCCACGGGCAACCGCTCGGCGTTTCCCCGGCACCGCACGCTGCGCGCGGTGATCGCCTGGAGCTGGGATCTGCTCGGCGAGCACGAGCGTACGGTCGCGGAACGCGTCTCGGTCCTGCCCGGCGGCGTGACTCCGGCCTCGGCCACCGCGGTCTGTGCCGACACGGCGGTGCCCGCGGCCGACGTCCCGGAGCTGCTCGCCGCGCTGGTCGACCGCTCGCTGCTGCACCTCGCGCCCGAGCCGGGCCGGTACCGGATGCTCGAGACGCTGCGCGAGTACGGCGTCGAACGCCTGGCCGAGCGCGGCACGCTCGACACCGCCCGGGGTCTCGCGGCCCGCTGCCTGGCCGAGCTCGTTGCCCGGCACGACCCGCAGTTGCGCGGCCCCGACCAGCTCGCGGCGCTGCGGGTGCTGCACGCCGAGTACGACAACGTGCTCGCCGCCCTGCGCCACCTCTGCGACTCCGGCGACGGCCCGGGCGCGCTCTCGCTGGCAATGGGCCTGGCCTGGTACTGGCAGATGTTCGGCCGGCGTGCGGAGGCGGCCTACTGGCTGGGCGAGGCGCTGTCGTTGCCGGCCGAGCGGCACACGCTGGACCGGGATTGCGCCGAGGCGGTGTTGCTGCTCAACCGCATCGGCAACCAGCCCGCGGCGGCCCTCGAGGCGATCAGGGAACGCGAGTCCGAGTTGGGGACGCTCGCCGACCGGCTGCTCGCGTACCCGTCGTTGCCGGGCCTGGCCGGCGCGCTCGCCGCGGTGACGCTCTTGCTGCACCAGGAGGTCGACGCGTCGCTGGCCGCCATGCGGCGCCTCATCGACGGGCCGGACGTGTGGTTGTCCGGGCTGGCGCGGCTGTTCCGCGCCCAGTTCGCCGAGAACGAGGGCGACCTCGACCAGCTACGCGTCGACGTGGCTGGCGCGCTGGACTGCTTCGGCCGGGCCGGCGACCGCTGGGGCCTGGCCACCGTGCTGCCGATCCGCGCGCTGCTGCGGCAGTACGACGGCGATCTCGACGGGGCGCGGGCTGACCTGCGTTCGGCTCAGGCGCTGGCGGGCGAGTTCGGGTCGCTGAGCCTGACCGACGAGATCTTCATCGACCTTCGCTGGGTGGACCTGCACCTGCGGCGCGACGACGTCGACCAGGCGATCGCGACGATCGCCGCGGCCCGGGAGCGGGCGCTGCGCTCGACTTCGCCCGAGTTGGTGATCCTGGTCGACGTGCTGGAGGCCGGCACGTGGGTGCACGTCGGCGACCTGGACCGGGCGCAAGAGCTCGTCGACCGGGCCGAGGTGGAGCTGACCAGCGCGTTCCCCTTCAGCGGCGATCACGGCCTGGCGATGATCGGCGCCGTCCGGGCGTCCCTAGCTGTGAAGCAGGGCGACGCGGCCGGCGCCGAGGTCGCGCTGGCCCAGGCGTACGCGGCGGCAGTGCAGAGCCGCGACATGCCGATCCGTGCGATGGTGGCGGTGACCGCGGCGTACCTGACGGAGCTGCGCGGGTGGCACCGGGAGACCGCCTACCTGCTTGGCGCGGCGGCCCGGCTGCGCGGCGCCCACGACCCGACGGCGGTGCAGGTTCGCGAGCTGAGCCGCCGGGGCCGGGCCGCGCTCGGCGAGACCCACTTCGCCGAGGCGTACGAGACTGGTTGGCTCCTCGACGGCAAGACGGCCCTGGCCCAGGTCGACCCGGCGCGGCTGCGCCGGATGGCGCTGCCCCCGGCCCGTTCCGCTCAGGCGCGGCGGGCGTAGGCGCGCAACGCCAGCGGCACGAAGACGACCAGCAATCCGGCCATCCAGGCGAGGGTGGCCGTCAGGTGGCCGGCCACCGGGCCGCCCACCAGCAGCCCGCGGATCGTGCTGACCAGCGGCGTAATCGGATTGACGTGCACGAACGCCTGCAGCCAGCCGGGCAGGGTGCTGGTCTGCACGAAGACGTTGCTGCCGAAGGCGAGCGGGAAAACCAGCAGGAACATCACCCCTTGTACGGCGCCGGACGTGCGCGCCAGCATGCCGACGAGCACCGAGATCCAGCAGAAGCAGAGGCCGAAGCCGACGGACAGGGCGACCGCGGCGAGCGCCGGCACGAGCCCGGTCCGCACGCGGAAGCCCATCACGGCGCCGAACCCGAGCATCACCACGCACACCGTCAGGTAGCGGACGATGTCGGCGGCGACCGCGCCGACCAGTGGCGCCGAGCGGGCCACCGGCAGTGACCGGAAGCGGTCGAAGACGCCCTTCTCGATGTCGGCGTTCAGGTTCTGGCCGAGGGCGATGCCGCCCATGGCCAGCGACTGCGCGAGCATGCCGGGCAGCAGGAACTGCAGGTACGCGTGCCGGTCACCGCCGGAGATCGCGCCGCCGAACAGGTACGTGAACAGCAGCAGGAAGATCACCGGCTGCAGGGTCACGTCGATCAGGGCCTCCGGCGTACGGATGGTCTTGATCAGGCTCCGGCGCGCGAGCGCCACGCTGTGCCTGACCCGCGGGGCGCGCGCGCCGCCGCGCGGCTTGTCGAGGTCGCCGGAGACGGAAACGGAAACGTCGAGCGTGGTCATACGAGCTCGCCCTCCTTGGCAGCGTCCGCCGACGCGCGTGAACCGTCGGTGAGCACGTGGAACACCTCGTCGAGGCTGGGCAGGTGCAGGGCCAGCTCGGTGACCTCGACGCCGGCCCGGCGCAGCGCCGGCACCGCCTCGTCGAGGGCCGTGTCACCGGTGACCGGCGCCGAGACGGCGCCCGGGCGGGCCCCCGCGGCCGTTTCGGCCGAGGCCGTCGTGCCCGGCGCGGCGACCGCGTCCAGCACGCGCAGCACGTCCGGCACCCGGGCCGGGTCGGCCGGCCGCACCCGCAGGGTGAGACCGCCGACGCGGCGCTTGAGCCCGTCCGGCGAGTCGTGCGCGATCACCCGGCCCTTGTTGATCACCACGATCTCGTCGGCGAGCGCGTCGGCCTCCTCGAGGTACTGCGTGGTGAGCATGACGCTAGCGCCCTGGGTGACCTGGGTGCGCACGACGCCCCACATGTCCTCGCGCTTGGCCGGGTCGAGGCCGGTGGTCGGCTCGTCCAGGAAGATCACCTCGGGGTGGCCGACCAGGCTGGCGGCGAGATCGAGGCGGCGGCGCATGCCACCCGAGTACGTCTTGGCCGGGCGTCCGGCCGCCTCCGCCAGGTCGAACCAGTCGAGCAGCTCGGCGGCGCGGCGCTTCGCGTCCCTGGTCGTGAGGTCGAGCAGCCGGCCGATGAGCACCAGGTTCTGGGCGCCGGTCAGATCCTCGTCGACGGAGGCGTACTGGCCGGTGAGGCCGATGCGCCTGCGTACCCGTTGTGGCTGGCGCAGCACGTCGATGCCGGCCACCTCGGCGTGGCCGGCGTCCGGGCGCAGCAGGGTGGCGAGCACGCGTACGGCGGTGGTCTTGCCGGCGCCGTTCGGCCCGAGCACGCCCAGCACCGTGCCGCGGCGCATCGCCAGGTCCACCCCGTCGAGCGCCTGGGTCTTGCCGAACCGCTTGCGGAGCCCCTCCGCCCGCACCGCGAGATCGCTCATGTCTTCCGTCCCTCCGTCGCGGGCCGCGCCCGTGCGGGCTCGACCGTCGACGTGCAGACTCCTGCGGTCGGCTGGCACCGCCCGCACGCGCGGCTGGCACGCGGCTGTCACGCCGCTGGCGGCGTCACGCGGTGATCGGACGCCGTAGCCGCCGAGAAGGTCCGAAACCGATCGGAACGTACGCGATCACTTCGCTCGATAGTGGTCGGCGACGGCGGCGAACGCCGTCTTGGGTTCCCAGGGCATGTCGGGGTAGGTGTCTCCGTACCGGTCTTCGAGGACTTTGACGATGCCGTAGCTGGCCAGGTCGAGATCGTCGCGCGGATCGCCGCCGGGGCGGTGCGGATGGTCGTACAGCGCGAAGATGAACAGGAACGCGGCGTCGACGCCCGCCGCGTCGAAGACCTCCAGCAGCTCGCGAAGGTAGGCGGCCTGGCCTGCCTCGTCCCGGACGTAATCGCCGGTGAGCCGCAGCGGCCCGGCGTCCTCGTCGTACTCGACGATCTCCAGCCCTTGCGCGCCGCGATCGCCCGCGCCGCGGTAGGTGGCGGAGCCGAACTCGGTTATGGCGATGGGTTTGCCCTGCCAAGCGGGACTGCGCATGCCGGCGGTGAAGGTCTCTGCGAAGCCCGCCGCGTTCTGGGCCGACCGGTAGACGTCCATCGACACGATGTCGAAGGGCGTCCAGTCGACGCGGTCGATGGGGATCGACGCATAGGTGATCCTGCCGCGGAAGCGTTCGCGGACCAGCGCCGCGGCCCGGCCGAGGAACTCGTTCACCCTGGCGCCGACCTCGGCGATCAGCTGCGGCGCCCGGTGCGGCCCGGTGAGCAGCTCGATGCGTTCGGCGATGGTCTCGCCGGGCACGAATCCCGGGTTCATGAGGCTCAGCTCGGCGCCGGTGACGAACACGATCTCAGCGCCGCGCCGCCTGAGGCGTTCGGCCCGTGCGGCGCAGTCGGCGAAAAGCGCGAGCAGTTCTTCCGCGGCCATCTCGAGCCGGTACGCCGAGACGAGGTCCTCGTCGACATCATCGACGAGGTGTACCTGCCGCTGGTACGCAGGCGGGGCACGCCCTGACTGCGCGGCGGGGCGCAGCGCCGCCTCGGAATTACCCGGCCTCCGCGCCCGCCCACTCGGCGGCGCTCTGCGCGCCGAAGCCGTGCCGGCGGTAGGCGCCGGGCGGCAGGCCGGTGGAGCGCTTGAACGCCTTGGCGAACGCGACCGGCGACTCGTAGCCGACGCGGCGCGCGACCGACTCGATGCTGTGCTGGTCGTCGCGCAGCAGCCCGGCCGCCTTCTGGACCCGCCACTGGGTCAGGTACCGGATCGGCGTCTGACCGACCAACTCGGCGAAGCGGGCGGCGAACGCCGCGCGGGACATGCCGACCCGGCCGGCCAGTTTGGCGACGCTCCAGGCGTGGTCCGGCCGTTCGTGGATCAGCGCGAGGGCGTCGCGGATCTGCGGGTCGTCGAGCCCGCGCAGCCAGCTCGCCGGCGCGGGCGACCGGGACGCGAGGTGGCTGCGCACCAGGTAGACGAACAACGCGTCGCACAGGCGGTTGACGATGGTCGCGTTGCCGGGCTGGTCGCCGAACGACTCGTGGGTCAGCAGCTCGATGGTGTGCGCAAGCCACGGCCCGGCCCCGCCGGCGGTCGCCCGCGCGTGCAGGACCGGCGGCAGCACCGCGAGCAGGGTGGCGTGCGGGTCGTCGAAGCGGAACGACCCGCAGACCAGCCGAGTGCCGTCGGCCGGATCGCCGGGCGACGGTCGGCACAGGGCGCCGTCGGCCAGCAGGTCGAGGACGTCGCGCACCGGCGCGTGCGGGTGGCTGCGCAGCGTGTGGCCACGCCCGGGAGCGAGGACGACGACGTCCCCGGCGGCGAGGGCGAGCGGGTCGTCGCCGTCGGCCGCGAACCAGGCAGTACCGCCCGAGACGACGTGGAACGCGAAGCTGTCGCGCGGTTCGGTACGCATGCCCCAGGGCGCGGTGAGACGGGTCTGGACCACGATCGTGCTCGTGAGCCGGACCGTGTCGAGCACATCGGAGAGGACATCCATCGGGTGCTCCCCCGGATCCCTGGATCTCTGGACGATCGGACAAGAAAAGTGGACTCTGGCGCATAGAGAGTCTGAGGTATCCGCTCTAGCGTTGGCAACCTCAGAAGGGGGTCGTTCGTGGGCGGCGAATTCGATGTTGACCTTGGCGGAACCGTGGCGGTGGTGACCGGCGCTACCGCGGGGCTGGGCAGGGAGATCGCGCGCGGGCTCGTCCGGCTCGGCGCGCAGGTGATCATCAACGCCCGGGACCCGCGCCGCGGGGAGGCCGCGAAGGCGGATCTCGGCGCCGGGCGGCCGGACGCGGTCACCGTGCTGCCGATGGACGTGTCCGATCAGGGCTCGATCCGCTCGTTCGCGGCCGCGGTCCGGGCCCGCCACGGACAGGTCGACGTCCTGGTCAACAACGCCGGCGCCTGGTTCACGCAACGGCGGGAGAGCGCCGACGGGCTGGAGTTGACGTTCGCGACGAACGTGATCGGGCCGTACCTGCTCACCGCGCTGTTGCTCGATCCGCTCCGGGCCGCCCGGGCCGCCCGGGTGGTCAACGTCGTCTCCTCGATCTCCGGTGACTTCGACGCCAGCGACCTGCAGTTCACCCGCCGCCCGTTCGACGGGTTCAAGGCGTACGCGCAGTCGAAGGCCGCGCTGCGCCTGCTCACCTGGAGCTTCGCGGACGAGCTGGCGAATACGCCGGTGACCGTCAACGCGGCGGCGCCCGGCTTCGTGCGTACCGAGTTCAACCGCAACGCGACGGGCGCCCGCGCCGTCATGATCAACCTATCCGCACGGCTCTTCGGCGCGTCCCCGGCCAAGGGGGCGGACACGCCGCTGTGGGCCGCGGTCGACCCGGCGCTGAGCGGGCGCACCGGCGCCTACTTCTCCGGCCGCACCGAGAAGGACGGCGGCCCGCGCGACCCGGACACCGTCACCGACCTACGCCGCCGGTGCGAGGACCTGACCTCGACCGTCCACCACTGATCGACCCGCGCCCCGTCGTCGCCGGCAAGTCATGGACGACGCCTGGCGACGCCATGGTCGGTGGCTCGCCATTCCAGGGATCCGTCATGAAATCTGCCGCCGGCCCGGGAAAACAGTCTTCGCTGGGGCATCACAACCAGACAGGCGTGGGTACATCCCGTCAGTTGTGAAGAAAAATCGAATTCCGTTTTCCGGGGCGACGTGGAGTCAGCGGTGCATGCCGGCGCCCTTCACGACCTTGTCGACCGCGTTGCGCGGGCCGTGCACGGCGATGCCGACCAGGTCCAACTTCTCGGTGGCCACGGCGCGCACGGCCGAGCGGTTGTCCCGGTCGTTACCGGTGGCGAAGAGATCCGAGGTGAACACCGCGACCGGCAGGCTGCGGCCGATCGCGCGCCCGTGCGCCGCCCGCAGCACCTCCTTACCGCCCTCGAAGACCAGCACGGGTTGGCGGAACATCGACAGGTACCGCGCGCCGCCGGCGTCCTCGTACGGCTCGCCGATCAGCTCGGGCATCGCCGTCCCGAGGCCGCTGACCAGGAACGCCGTGACGTTCAGGCGTTGCCAGACGGGCAGGTCGTCGCGCAGCAATACGGCGATCTTGGTGTCGAAGCGGACGGGCGCGATATCGGTTGGCATGTGCCCGATCGTGCGCCGTCGCGTACCGGAAGGTCTTGTACGATTTTGACGTGTCGGTGGGCGGCGCCTGTGCCGCGGGAGCGAAGATCTCCGCATGGCGGCCGCGTCTGGACGGCGTGGTTGAGGTGCTCCACGCCCATATGAGCTGCACCAGGTCATCCGGCAGCCGTGCGCGGACCTCGATGCGGCGAGCCGTCTCGCGGACATCACCGAGCGGCTACGGGCCCGGCTCGGCCGCCCGGAGCCGCCGGACCGGCTCGACCGTACGCCGGCCCGCCTGCTCCGCGAGTTGCTGGAGGAGCACGTCGTGCCGGGGCTGCCGCTCGACGAGGCGTCCCGGATCCTGCACTTCCATCCGGCGTACCTGGTCCGCTGCTTCAGCCGCGAGTTCGGCATGTCGCCGCACCGGTACCTCGTCTCGCGGCGGGTCGACCTGGCCCGCCGGCTGATCCTCGCCGGCGAGCCCCTGGGGTCGGTCGCGGCCGGCAGCGGGTTCTACGACCAGCCGCACCTGGTCCGCCACTTCAGGCGCATCCTGGGCGTCAGCCCGAAGGCCTTCGCCCCGCGCCGACGCGGTTCGGCACAGGGGGTCACGGCGCGGCCAGCGCCTCGGTCGGCGTGAGCCGGGCGGCCCGCACCGCCGGGTAGACGCCGGCCACCACGCCGACCAGCAGCGCCCCGCCGATCCCGCCGCCGGCCGCCCACGCGGGGACGACCGGTGGCCAGTTCTGCCAGGTGGCGTAGCCGATCGTGGCGGACACCCCGATCGCGGCGCCGGCAGTGCCGCCGAGGATCGAGAGCGCGACCGACTCGGCCAGGAACTGGATGCGGATCTGTCCCCGGTTCGCGCCGAGGGCCCGGCGCAGTCCGATCTCGCGACGGCGTTCGAGCACCGAGATCACCATCGTGTTGGCCACGCCGATGCCTCCGACCAGCAGCGACACCCCGGCCAGGCCGAGCAGCAGCGCGCCGAACGCGCTCTCGGTGGCCCGCTTGGCGACCAACGCGTCGGACGGGCGGCTCACCTGCACCAGGCCCGGCAGCCGCGGGTTGACTGTGGCCGGCAGCACCGCGCGCACCTGTTCCAGGGCGGGTTCCCGGCAGCGCACGTAGATGACCGTCGGGTGGCCGTCGAAGCCGAGCAGGTCGCCGGCGGCGTCCCAGCCGACCAGCACCGACTGGTCGAGGTCGGGGGCGAGCGGCACCGGCGCCAGGATGCCGATCACGGTGAACCAGCGGTTGCCGATGCTGACCTGGGGCGCCGGCCGGTCGGGAAGCAGCCGGTCGTAGCCGAGCCGGGCGGCCGCCTCGGCGCCGAGCACCACGGTCGGGAAACGCTCGGTGGCCGTGCTCAGGAACCGGCCGGAGAGCATCCGGGCGTTGACGGCGGGCAGCAGGTCGGTGCGGGTGGCCAGCACGCTCAGCCCGGAGGAGTCGAACGGATCCACCAGGTCGGAGCGGCGGACCACGGAGTGCACGTTGGCGACCGCGCTGACCCGGGTGACCGGGCCGATCCGGGCCGCCATGGCGACCGACTCGGCGGGCAGCGGCGCGGGCTGGTCGCCTTGCGACTGCGGTTCGACCCGCAGCAGGTTGGTGCCGAGCGCGGCGAGCCGGTCGTTCAGGGCCTGCCGGCTGGACGCCGGGATCCCGGTAACGATGATCATGGTG
>Ga0307508_10001044_pt1 | contig 32053 bp, 32 predicted proteins | sample 9_EM_MG_FD_203089 | JGI IMG/M metagenome (GOLD analysis project Ga0307508, IMG submission 203089) | Populus trichocarpa ectomycorrhiza microbial communities from riparian zone in the Pacific Northwest, United States - 9_EM | ecosystem: Host-associated > Plants > Roots > Unclassified | place...
ACCCGCACAGGCTCGCCAGAATGATCGCGATGTTCTTCGCATTGAAGTGCATGGGCACTCGCTCGACCAGCCGCGAGCGCAGTACTGAAGCTATGCCAATCACCAGCAGCAGCGAACTCACGATGAGCGGAAAGAGGCCCGGCCCGGAGCGGGCCAGCGTTCCGATTGGGTACTTCAGCGACTGAAGGCCGAAGGCCAAAGAGATCGCCATGATGAACAGGCCTCGGATCAAATGTCGATCATTCATACAGTGCGTGTTGAGAAGAGTTCACCGATTGCAGTTCTGGGGTGGCGCGTACTCAACAAGCATCATTCCGCCGACCATCTGTGCACACACCGCCATCACTGGAGGCGGATCTTTCGCCTCTCAATCAGCTCCTTGGCGGCGATGGCGTTGTCGTGCAGCAGCTTGTCCAGCTCCTGCGGCGTGCTGCCCCAGGGAACGTTCCCGCGTTCGATTTGATCCTTGCGAAAGTCGGGGACGCTGAGCACCTTCTGCACGACCTGCGTGAGCTTCTGCACGACGTTGGCCGGCGTGCCCTTGCGCACCCACAGGCCGTTCCATGAGTACATGTCGAAGCCCGGCAGGGCCGCCTCGCCAAGGGTCGGCGTGTCGGGGAAGGCGGGGTTGCGTTCCTTGGTCGAGATCGCGAAGAGCTTGATCTTGCCGGTCTTCACGTATTGCTGGCCGGTGCCGACGTCGATGAACATCATGTCGATCTGACCACCGATCAGTGCCAGCGCCGCCGGGGCCGAGCCGCTGTAGGGTGCGTGAGTGGCGCTGGCGCCGGTTCGATCGAGCAGTGTCTCCATTGCCAAGTGGGAAGTGCTGCCGATGCCCCAGGATCCATAGTTGAACTTGCCGTTTCCAGCCTTGATCTGCTGCATCAACTCGTTAAGGTCTTTGGCAGGAAAGTCGGGGCGCGTGACCAGCGCCAGCGGAGACTTGCTGATGACCGAAATGCCCAACACGTCGTCCAGCTTGTACGGCACCTTGTCCATCAAGTAGAGGTTGGTTGCAAGCGAGTCGTTGCCCGAGAAGACGGTGTATCCATCTGATGGCGAGGCAAGCAGGGCTTGCATACCGAGGATCGTCGCCGCGCCGGGGCGGTTGTCGATCACGAAGGGTTGGCCGACGAGCTTCTCTGCTTCACGCGCCACCAGGCGGGCTGTGGTGTCGCCACCACCGCCCGGCGCAAATGGCACGATCCACTTGATTGGGTGGTCGGGGTAGGACTGCGCCACCGCAGGACCTGCAGTCGCCAGTACCAGCGCCAACCCCTGAAAAAGGCGGACTAGATATTGACCTGCGGGCTTGCAATGCACGCGTGGGGCGGGGAAGGTCAGCATGGGTTGTCTCCGATCGAATAGTTGTTGGGCCAAGGTGGCTGCGGCACTGCGCGCGACAAAGTGGATCCATATCTGTAAATGTAGAGCAGCGGATCGAAGCCGTCAACAAAGTGGATCCACTTAGCTTGACTTGCTCCCGGCGCGCCCGCAGGGGAGGCGGTTGCGCCTACCTAGCTGCGGCTACTGCTGCGAGACGCTTCGAGGTCGGCGCCGTCGGCCTGGGCGAGCACGATCTGCAGCGCGGCGCGCACTGTGGCGGGTTCGCGTTCGGGCACCGTATCAGCCAACAAGCTGAACGCGATCTTGGAGAGGTGGCGTGCGATGTGGCTCACGGCAGCGCGTGGGTCGCCTATGGCGCACGCTTGGATGATGGCCTCGTGTTCGCTGTCGGTGGAGGGCAGTCGATAGGGCTTGTCGTGTACCCACATGCGACGGTAGAGCGCTGCGCGGGCGTACAACTGCTCCAACTCGCGCCTCAATGTGGGCGGCACATGCATGGAGTGCGCGAGGTGAAAACTCCCGTCCAGGCGTTGCCAGCCCTCGACATCGCCGGCAGTCGCGGCCCTGCGCATGGCCGCATGAAGCTGGCGCAGCTCGTCCACATCTGCGCTGCTCATCTTCGGCACCGTCATCGTCGTGGCCAGTGCCGACAGCAGCAAGCGGCTGGCATACACCAACTCCAACTCGTCGGCATTGAAGGCGGCCACGCGCGCGCGACGGTTGCTTTGAGCCTCGACCAGGCCCTCTTCCTGCAGCATGCGCAGGGCCTCTCGCAGCGGCGTTCGGCTCACGCCGAAGCGTTGCGAGAGTTGCACGGTGGAGAGCAGGTCGCCCGGCTGCAGCTCTGCGCTGAAGATGGCGGCGCGCAGCCGCTCGCGCACTGCGGCCACCGTGGCGCGCGATGCGGTATCTGTCATTCCGTCGTCAATGCTCATCAGTCACCTCACGAGAAAGTGTATCCAGTTCTTGACTGCATTTTCTGCCTCCACTAAAGTGGATCCACTTGATTGATGATGGGATAGGTACTGTGAAGCTGTTCAGGGGGACTGACATATGAGCAAGCAACTGCCGACCGGCGCGCTGTGTCACGGGGTAAGTCTGCTAGGGCACGAACCGCAGGGCAGCGGTGTTCAGGTCATGGTGCACAAGGGGCACGCCTACATCGGGCATGCCGAAGGCGTCACCATCGTCGACGTGACCGATCCGCGCGCACCCGTGGCGGTCGGCGCCATTCAGGCACCCGTCGGCACATGGAACATCCATCTGCAGACCTTCGGTGAGCTGCTGCTGGTTGTCGACGAGGTGAACTTTCATAAGCACCGCCAGGTGTTTGCCGATGCGCGCCAGTATTACGGGCAGTCGATCGGGCTGAGCAGCCGGCTGTTCGGCGTGCGCGGTGTCGACTACGCGGCGGGCCTGCGCGTTTTCGATCTGGCCAACCCTGCTGCGCCGCGTCAGATTGGCTACATGCCGGTCGAGGGATTGGGCGTGCATCGCGTCTGGTACGACGGCGGACGTTTCGCCTACGCCTCGGCGCTGATCGACGGGTATGTGGATCACATCTTCCTGGTCATCGACATGACCGACCCGACGGCGCCGCGTGAAGCAGGGCGCTGGTGGATTCCCGGCATGTGGCACGACGGCGCCGAAACGCCAAGCTGGACTCGCCGCTATGCCCTGCACCACCCGGTGGTAGCCGATGGGGTGGCGTACTGTGCCTGGCGAGACGGCGGCATGACGCTGCTCGATGTGCACAACCCCGCAGCCCCGCAGCTGATATCGCACCACAACTGGTCGCCACCCTTCGGCGGAAACACGCATGTATGCCTGCCGCTGCCAGACCGCCAACTGGTCATCGCGCTCGACGAGGCCATGCTGGACAACGGCGCCGATGTGGATAAGCACGCTTGGGTCATCGACGTGCGCGACAAGACGCATCCAGTCAACATTGCCACCTTTCCCACGCCGATGGAGCAGAACTACCGCGGCGTTGGCGGGCACTTCGGCCCGCACAACCTGCACGAGAACCGCTCCGGAAGCTGGCAACGCAGCAACATCGTTTTCGCCACGTACCAGAACGCCGGAGTGCGCGTGGTGGACATCACCAATCCCTTCCGACCGAATGAGGTGGCCTGGTTCGTGCCGCCTCGCCCTGCGTTCGGTCAGGACGCTGCCGGCTCGCCCAAGCTCTTCCATTCCTACGGATCATCGGATGTGTTCGTCGACGCCCGCGGCCTGATGTACGTCTGCGACTTCTCCACCGGCCTGTACATCGTCGACAGCCACCGCCAACCCTGAGTCCTTGTCATGAGCGTTCAACCCAATGTCTTCCGGGCCGACACCGGCCCTTTGCATGCCGTGCGTCCCGATCTGCCCGGCACCGTGGTGCCCGGGCGCGATGTGACGCTGGTGCGCTGGGAAATCGATCCGCGGCGAGCCGCCACGGGCTTGCATGCACATCCCGACCACGAGCAGTTCACCGTGGTGGTGTCGGGCCGCATCGAGACCACCGTCGATGGCGAAGTCGTCGTGCTTGGCCCAGGCGACGTCTGCCGCATTGCACCAGGTTCGTCACACGGCGCCACCCGGGCTCTCGGTTCGGAGGTGGCCATCCTCGTCGACGTGTTCTCACCCCCACGGCAAGACTACCTGGCCGCGGCCTTCGGAGAGCGTTGAGATGGCCGAATCCGAGTTGTCGTCAGCCCCCTGCGCGCCAGCGGGTTCGAGGGTGCTGGTCTTCGAGCAGGTGGATCCGACACTGCGGTCGGTCGAGTGGCTGCGTGCACAAGGGCTCGTCGTACACGCCGACCGCGCCATGTGGCAACCCGACTTCCAGCGCTATTCCGAAGACCAGATCATTCAGGCGGCCCAGAATTACGACGCGGTGATGGGGGCCAGCGGCGCCAGCTTCTCGCGCCGCGTGCTCGAGGCCCTGCCGCATCTGCGATGCATCTCGAAGTTCGGCATCGGGGTGGACAGCATCGATGTCGCCGCCGCGACCGAGCAGGGCATCCTGGTCAGCCACACAGGCGGCGACACGCAGATCAAGCCGGTAAGCGAACATGCCATCGCACTGATGCTGGCGCTGCGCAAGCAATTGCAGACGTGGACACCGGCCTACATGCGAGCCGGCGGCTGGCGGGCAGATACCTATGCCAGCTATCTGGAAGGCACCACGCTCGGCCTGGTGGGCCTGGGACGCATCGGGCGCGGCGTGGCCGAGCGCCTGGCGGGCTGGAACATGCGCCTGCTCGCCCATGATCCCTACCTGGGCGAGGCACCGAGCGGCATCGAGATGGTGGGGCTGGACGAACTGCTGGCGCGCTCGGATGCCGTGTCCTTGCACGCGCCGGCGACGCCAGCCAACCATCACATGATCAATGCGCATGCGCTGGCGCGCATGAAGCCCACGGCGATCCTCATCAACACCGGACGGGCTGCGCTGGTCGACTACCCGGCCCTGCGGCGGGCTCTGCAACAGGGCACCATTGCCGGCGCAGGCCTCGACGTGTTCGACCGCGAGCCGCCGGACCCGGCCGATCCGTTGTTCTCGATGCCCAACGTGCTGGTCACGCCGCACGTGGCCGCCTGGACGTTCGAGGGCGTGCAGAACATGGGCTGGCAAGGTGCTCGCAACCTGTGGGCCATGCTCGGCGGCGAAGGCGAAGCCACGCTGGTCAATCCGGCGGCGGCAGGCCGTGCGCGCCGCGGCTCGCCTTCCTCTTCAATGTCCGCCACGAGGAGCTGCTCATGACCCGACACACCACGACGCCTTTGATCGTGCCCGAGAGTTCGCACCGGTTCGAGTTCGTCGGTCACAGCGACCAGGGTGGCCGTGCCGACGGCGTGCAGGTCATGGTATCGGGCGGCTACGCCTACGTGGCGCATGTCTTCAGCGGCGGCCTCACTGTGCTCGATGTTCGCAACCCGCGCCAGCCGGTGCCAGTGAACTTCCTGCCGGTCCACCCGCGCTCGTGGTCCATCCATCTGCAGACTCAAGGCGATCTGATGCTGGTGGTGGAAGAGTTCAATTTCTATTCCGTGTTCGTGAAGGAGCAGGACTACTACGGCCACTCCATCGATGGCGTGAGCAGCGCACGCTTCGGCACGCGCGGCGAGGACTACAGCGCCGGCATGCGGGTGTACGACATCTCCGATCGCGCCCGGCCGCGCGCCATCGGCTTCATGCCTGTGGAAGGGCTGGGGCTGCACCGCATCTGGTGGGTGGGCGGCCGCTATGCGTATGCCTCGGCCATGCTCGACGGCTACACCGACCACATCTTCATCGTCATCGACATGCAGGATCCCGTTCGCCCGCGCGAAGTCGGTCGCTGGTGGATGCCTGGCATGTGGGTGGCCGGCGGCGAGACCCCCGCGTTCACCGGCCGCGTGGCGCTTCACCACGCGGTGATCAGCGGTGACGTGGCCTACGGCAGCTGGCGCGATGGTGGGCTGACCTTGCTTGACATCAGCGACAAGACAGCCCCCAAGCTCATCGCCCACCGCAACTGGAGTCCGCCTTTCGCGGGTGGCACGCACAGTGCGCTGCCGCTGCCCGAACGCAACCTGCTGGTTGTTGCTGATGAGGCCGTGCGCAACATCGACGAAGAGCCCTACAAGCACACCTGGGTGCTCGACATCCGCGCTCCGTACAACCCCGTCACCATCGCCACGTTCCCAGTGCCCTCAGACCAGGACTATGTGAAGAAGGGCGGACATTTCGGCCCGCACAATCTGCACGAGAACCGGCCTGAGAGTTTCCAAAGCGATACCCTCGTGTTTGCCACCTACCAGAACGCGGGTGTCCGGGCCTTCGACATCACCAATCCGTTCAGACCTGAAGAGGTGGGCTACTTCGTGCCGCCACCGCCTGCGTATTCGATGGACCCGCGGCCGAACATCCACCCGGTCATCCACTCGGCAGACCTGTTTGTCGATACGAAGGGCTTGGTATATTTCACCGACTACAACGCCGGGCTCTACATAGCGCAATGGGCCGGGGCGTGACGCCACCGCTCGCCCGTCGACGTGTGTGGGCGTTCAAAGGCCACCCATGCAAAGGTACTTGGTATCGGGTTGGATCGAAGAACGGTGATGCGACATAGACCCCGCGTGTCCTGCTATTTCTTAGCTTGATGTATCGCGGTTGCGAAGGCGATACCCCACGGGCAGCAACTGAAGGCCGAGCTTGCGTTCCACGGCGCCCCAAATACCGCGTGGCAAGACCAGCGCGAACACGACAGCGGTGACCCCCAGGCCGATGAGGTAAGTCACGCCGGCCGCACCGAACAGTGTCTCGATGGAAAAGAAAACCACCGCCCCCAGGATCGGACCTTCATAGGTGCCGATGCCGCCGACCAGCACCATGAACAGCATGTAGGCGGTCCACTGGACGCTGAAATAGGTTTTGGGCTGGAAGGTCACGGAGGTAGCCAACCACAAGGCACCCGCCGCCGCACAGCCGAACGCCGACAGCACGAAGATCAGCCGCTTGGTCGGTAGAACACGCACGCCGATCGACGCTGCCGCCTCTTCGCTGTCACGGATTGCCTGCAGCGCACTGCCGACCCTGCTGCGCAGCAGCCCGAATACGCACCAAGCCAAACCCACCATCGTGGCCAGCGCGAGCCAGTAGGTGATCAACCGCCGACTACCGGCGTCGTAGCGCTGCAGCGCAATCAGCGAGGTCCCTGTCTCGCCCTGGATCAGGGTGTCGAGGTTGACCAGCAGGTGGCAGAGCGCAGCCACCACCCACATGCCGATCGCAAATTCGCCGCCTTTCAGTCGCAGCATGAAAGCCGAGATCGGCACCGAGAGCAGCGCCACGCAAGCGGCTGCCAGCAGCAAGGCGGGATAGGGGCTGACACCGGCATCGGCCAGGCGCACGGCCCCGTAGGCCCCGAGGCCGAAGAAGGCCTGGTGCCCCACCGACACGAGGCCCGCGTAGCCGGCCAGCGCGTTCCACATCAAGGCGAGGATGCCGTAGATGAAGAGCACGGTCAGCCGATCGACCATGCCGTCTGACAACGTCATTGGCGCGAGAGCCAGTGCGACTTGCGCCAGCACCAACATCGTCACCGACACCTTCGATAGCGCCGTCCATCGTTCGACGACACGCCCGTTGGCGGGCAGGAGGGCGGCGCCGCCCACGTTTAAATCGCCAGTCTGCAGATGATTTGCGGTGACGGTCATGGTGTCTCAACGGCTCCGAGTCAGGGCCAGTTTCAGTGGGCGCCCTGCCAGGAGCAGTCGGCCCAGCAGCACGAGAAGGAAGAGCACGTGGCCGGCGATCAGGAAGCCTTGCGAGTGAATCTGCGCACCCAGACTTTGGGCGACTCCAAGCGCGATGCCGCCTGCCAGGGTGCCCCAAAGCGAGCCCGCACCGCCGATCATCACGGCCTCGAACGCGAAGATGAGCTGCGGCGCCCCGGCATAGGGGTCCACGGCCGCGCGCATGGCCAGGAAGGTTCCCGCGACCGCCACCGTCATCATCGCGATCGCCGACGCCATTGCATTGACCGCCGTGGCATTCACTCCCACCAGCTGAGCCGTCGCTGGATCGTCGGCCACCGATCTGATCTGTCGCCCGATGGCCGTGTGGGCCAGCACTAGATGCAGCCCGCCCAACAACACGACAGACAGCGCGAAGGTCAACACCGACAAGTGGCCGATCGTGAATCCGGCCAGTTCCACGCCGTCGTAGGCCAACGTGTCGATGCTCGGCGCCAGAGACCGACTGTCGGCACCAAAGACGCTGAAGAGGGTGTTGTCGAGTACCACGGCCAGTCCGAACGTGGCCAGGATCGGCACCAACTCGCCGGCCCGGGCGCTGCGCTCCAGCATCAGGCGCTGCAGCACCCACCCTAGCAAGGCCATTCCCGGCATGACGAGCGCCAGCGCGACGAAGGGGTTCAGCTCGTAGCGATCGGCCAGCGTGAGCACCCCGTAGGCCGCCACCACAGCGAGGCTGCCATGGGCGAGGTTGATGATCCGCATGACGCCGAACATGAACGAGAGTCCGCACGCCAACAGCGCGTAGTAGCCGCCGAGCAGGATGCCCTGAACGATCTGGTTGAGCCAGCTCACGCAATCTCCTTGGGCGCATCGGCGGTACGGTGGCCGAAGTAGTGATGCATGACTTCCTTTCGCGTCATTTCCGCGGTGCGGCCGGTCGCCACCACCGCGCCTTCGAGCATGCAGGCGATGCGATCCGAGACGCTGAAGGTTCGTTGCAGGTCTTGTTCGACCAGGATCAGCGTGATCTTGCTGGCCATCAGTCCGGCAAGGGAGTCGTAGACCCCTTGGACGGCCAAGGGCGACAGCCCCAGTGACACCTCGTCGAGCAACAACAGGCGCGGGTTGGTCATGAGGGCGCGGCCGATCGCCACTGCCTGCTGCTGGCCCCCTGAGAGCGAAGCAGCGGACGCTTTCAACTTGGGCTTGAGTTGCGGAAAGGCCGCGACCACAGTGTCGAAGTTCCAGGCGCCGGTCCGCAGGGCGGATGTGGCGACGCGCAGGTTGTCTGCCACGCTCATGCTGCCGAACAGGCGCCTTCCTTCGGGCACCAGAGCGATACCGGCAGCTGCGCGCCGGTGCGCGCTGAGCTGGGTGACATCTTCGCCCTCGAACCAGATGCGGCCGGCAGAAGCCGGATGGATACCCGCCAGGGTTCGCAGCAGCGTGGTCTTGCCGGCGCCGTTGGCGCCCACCAAGGCCAGGCGCTCGCCTTCATTGAGTTCGATGTCGATGCCTCGCACGGCTTTGAGCAGTCCGTGGCGGGCATCCAGCGCCTCGAGCTTCAACAGGCTCATCGCTGGCCTCCCAGGTAGGCATCGACCACCGTCGCGTTGGAGAGCACCTCGTCCGGTGTGCCATCGGCAATGATCTGGCCGGCATCCATGCAAATCAGCCGGCGGGCCACCTGCACGAGCACGTGCACGATGTGCTCGATCCAGACGATGGTGATCTGGCGGGCGTGCAGCGTGCGGATGGTGTGCACGAGTTCGGCAGCTTCGCCGTCGGTCAGCCCGCCGCCGATCTCGTCGAGCAGCAGGATGGCCGGATTGGTGGCCAGCGACCGGGTCAGCTCCAGCCGCTTGCGATCGAGCAGGCCGAGGGACTCCGCACGCCGGTTGGCCACGGCCGCCATGCCGCACAGGTCGATGGCATCGATGGCGCGGTCATAGGCCTCGTGGCGGCGAAAGCCGCCGCCTTGCATGGCAGCCGTCAACACATTCTCGAACACCGTCATGCCGCCAAACGGGCGCGGCACCTGATGGCTGCGTGCGACGCCCTGGCGGCACCGCTGGGCCGCGTCCAGCGCGGTCACATCCTGGCCGCGCAGCCAGACACTGCCCGCGTCGGCCGCCAGCGATCCCGACAAGGTGGCCAACAGGGTGGTCTTGCCGGCGCCGTTCGGCCCGACGATGCCCACGGCCTGGCCCGCGTGGACATGGAAATCTACGCTGTTCAGCACGGTGTTGGCACCGAAGCGCTTGCTGACGGCCCGCGCCGACAGCAGCGGCTGACTGCTCTGGTCTGCGTTCACCACGCTGCTCCGATCACGATCAGATCACGAGTAGGGGGTCAGCTTGACCGCCACGGGGACGCTGTGGTCGTTGGCGTTTTCGGTGATGACGTAGTCCAGCTTGTGCTTCGAGCCGGCCGGCGCCTTGATCCACTGGGCGCCGATCATCTGTGTCGCGGACACGTTCGGAACAGGACCCTTGGTGAAGTCGATCGGACCCATCATCGTGGTGGTCTTCAAGGTCGAGATCGCCTTGGCCACGCTCGCCTTGTCCTTGGGGTTGGCGCTGCTCTTCAGCACCGCCGCGCCGGCATCGAGCAACGAGAGCGTGGCACCGAGTTGCTGGGTCCACTGTTTGCCCGAGACCTTCTCATAGCCATCGGCCAGTTGGACGCCCGAGAAGCCGGTGAGCGCGGACTTGTACGGGAAGTTCTTGTGCCAGTAAGCAGCCACCGAGATGTTGTGACCGAGCGGACCGAGCACTTCGATGGTCGAGGCGAAGAGGCCGGTCTTGGCCACCTGCACGACCTTCATCGTCTTGGCCAGGCCCTGCTGTGCGGCCTGCCGCCAGAACGTTGCGAAGTCCGGCGGAATCGGGAAAGTCAGCAGCACCTCGCACTTCTCGGCCTTGAACTTGGCAATCTGTGCGGAGAAGTCGGTGGTGCCTGTTTCGTAGGGCCCGCCGTCGATCAGCGTGTACCCAGCCTTCTGAAGTTGCGGCAGCATGGCGGCACGGATCGCGTTGCCGTCGGCGTCGTTGGGCAGCAGCGCGGCAACGCACTTGTTGTTCGGCACCAGCGCCCACTGCGACACATAGGAGTTCACGAACTCGGCCACGCCGAACGAGAACAGGTAGGTCCACTTGAAAGGCGAGGGCTCGCCCGGCTTGGCGCCCCGGCCAAAGTAGAACGCCTCCCAGGGCATGATGGTCGCGAGGCACGGTACACCTGCGGCCTCGCATGCGTCGGACACCGGGTTCACCACTTCCGGCGTGGAGGTGGTCAGCATCAGGTCGATCTTGTCGTTGTTGATCAGTGCCTTTGCCAACTGGCTGGCACGTGCTGGGTCGGACTGGGTGTCCCGATCGAGGATCTCGACCTTGTAGGTCTTGCCACCGATGGTGAGGCCAGCCGCGAGGGACTTGCGGGCCAGTTCCAGCACGTGGCCGTCGGCCTCGCCGAAGCTGCCCAGCGGGCCGGTGCGCGGGCTGACGAAACCCACTTTCAACGTGTCAGTGCCTTGCGCCAGCGCGCGGGGGCTGATCAAAGCCAGGCCGGCTGCGCCGGCCACACCCAAGACATCGCGGCGTGAAGCCGCGTTGGTGAGGGCTGTGGTGTCGAACTGTTTGCTCATGCTTGTCTCCAGGGAAAGTAGGGCAGAAGGAGCGCGGTCGCTCGTCGGTTTTTGATGAAGGCTCGATCCGCTCAGAAGGGGTAGTGACGCGGTGTCGTCTGCAAGGTGATCCAGCGCAACTCGCTGAACGCTTCGACGCCGGCCCGGCCACCGAAGCGGCCGTAGCCGCTGCTCTTGACACCGCCGAAGGGCATCTGCGCCTCGTCGTGCACCGTGGGCCCGTTAACGTGGCAGATGCCCGATTCGATGCGCTGCGCCACGCGCCAGCCGCGCGCCATGTCACGGGTGAAGACCGCCGCGGACAATCCGAAAGGGTTGTCGTTGGCGCAGGCGACCGCAGCCTCTTCGCCATCGACACGCACGATGGCCTTGACCGGGGCGAAGGTCTCGTCGGTGTAGATCTTCATCGCCGCGGTCACGTGATCGAGCAGCGTCGCCGGCATCAAGGTGCTGTCGGCCTTGCCACCGCAGACGAGCTTCGCGCCCTTGGCCAGCGCATCGTCGATCAGCGCATTGCAGCGCTGCACCGTGGCCATGTCGACCACCGAACCCAACACCACCGGGCCTTTTCGCGGGTCGCCCAGAGGCAGGCTCTGTGCCTTGGCAGCCAGCATGCTCACAAACTCGTCGGCCACCTTGGCATCGACCACGATGCGCTCGGTGGACATGCAAATCTGGCCCGAGTTGGCAAAGGCGCCGAAGGCCGCCCCGTTGACTGCAGCGTCGAGGTCTGCATCGTCCAGAACCAAGAGGGGCGCCTTGCCACCCAGTTCCAGGACAGCGGGCTTGAGGTACTTGGCGCAAGTGCCGGCGATGATGCGGCCCACGTGCGTCGAGCCGGTGAAGTTGACGCGGCGCACCGCCGGATGAGCGACCATCGCTTCGACGACGGCGCCCGCGTCGGCCGGTGCGTTGGTGACGAAATTCACCACCCCTCTTGGCAGCCCGGCCTCCTGAAGCGCCTGGATGATCAGACCGTGCGTGGCCGGACACAACTCGCTGCCCTTGAGCACCACGGTGTTGCCGCAGGCCAGTGGCACGGCGATCGCGCGCACGCCCAAGATCACCGGTGCATTCCAAGGCGCGATGCCCAGCACCACGCCGGCCGGCTGGCGCACCCCCATCGCCAGATTGCCCGGCACATCGGACGGGATCACCTCGCCGTTGATCTGGGTCGTCAGTGCGGCGGCCTCCAGCAGCATGCCGGCCGCAAGGTGAACGTTAAAGCCGGCCCAAAGGCCTGACGCGCCCGTTTCGGCCGCCATGGCGGTTGTGAAGTCAGCAGCACGCGCCTCCAGCGCGTGAGCGGCCTTCATCAGCAGCGCGCGCCGCTCACCCGGCCCCGTTCGCGACCAGCCAACGAACGCTGCGGCAGCAGCGTCCACCGCCGCAACTGCATCTTCCGGGCTGGCAGCGGGAGCGGTGGTGGCAACCTGGCCATCGAGCGGGTTGCGCCGCGTGAACGTGGCGCCCTGGCGAGCCTGACAGGCCTCGCCGTTGATCAACATGGTGATGGTGTTCATTGAGAATCCTGCGGCTGTTCGTCAGAGGCCGTTCAGCTGGCACAGCACGTTGGAATACATGCCGCCGTCGGTGGGCACGTTGGTGCCGCGTATCCAGACCGCAGCGTCGGACAGCAGAAAGGCGACGACAGGTGCGATGTCGGCCGGCGTACCGGGGCGATCCATCGTCTTCATGTCTTCCTCGGCACGTGCGCCGAGGGTTTCGATGAAGTCCTTCAGGATCGGCGTGTCGACCGGGCCGGGGCTGACGGCATTCATCCGAATGCCGCGGGCGCGCCAGGTCCATCGGTTCTGCATGGTCCAGACGATCAGCGCCTCCTTGGAGAAGAAGTAGCTGCGCGGACCTTCGATGGCGTGCCGACGGCAGAACGCGGCCACACCTTCGAAGTCGAGGTCGTTGCTCGCGAGAACGGCTTCCTTGGCCTCGGCCCAACCCAGCCCTGCGAGCGACGCGAGGTTGACGATGGAGGCCCCGTCCGCCAGCTTGGGCACGAGTTGTGTCGTCAGGTACTTCAACCCGACGAGATTGACCTTCAACACTTGCTCGGCAGGACGGGTGGGCGGCAGCCCTGCGATGTTGGCCAGACCGTGAGTACCCGTGGGCAGCGCCGCAACCAGGCGGTCGATCGAGGCTTTGTCAGACAGGTCGGCCTGGAAGAAGCGGCCTACCGGTTTGGCGGGTGAATTGACATCGACTGAAATCACGTTGGCGCCCTGAGCCACGGCGAACGCAGCAGTTGCCGCGCCGATGCCAGACGCGGCACCGGTCACGATGATGGTTTTGCCATTGAGCACGGGAATACCCTTTCAGTTTCGGTTGGCGTTGATCACGCATGCACCATGCTTTCGCAAAGCCGGTGCCAGCCTGGCGGAGGAGAGGAAATCCTTTGAAATCAAACACTTACAGGTTACTCGGCGGGAAAACCCCGAATAAAGTGCTGACGCTATGATCAATAATTGATGCTCACTTTTCGCTTCGAGTCGGTCGATCCGACACTGTCGCCGACCATGACCAAACGCCTCCCGCGCCTGTCCCTGGCCCAGTTGCAAGCACATGGCGGACAAGCACGCACGAGTGCCGACATCGACGAGGGCGCCGCACCGACGCTGCGTGATCTGACTGAGTCGCTGGTGTTCTCTCCGGGTGACGGGCGCATCTGGTTGAACGACCAACGCATGGTGCTTTGGCGCTCATCCACTTACGGTGGTTTGCGCAGCGAACTGATCGCCAGCATGGGTCAAGAGCAAGCGCGCTCACTGCTTACGCGGGTGGGCTATGCGGCGGGTGCGCGTGACGCCGAACTGGTGCGACGCATGTGGCCTGACAGTGACCCGGCCAATGCCTTTCACGCGGGCCCGCGCATGCACAAGCTTGAAGGCATCGTGCGGCCAGAAACGATCGCCTTCGAATTCGACATCGCTAAGGGCGATTTCTTCGCGGACTATTGGTGGCACGACTCCAGCGAAGACGACGAACACATCGCCGCGTTCGGCATCGGCGTCGAACCGGCGTGCTGGATGCAGGTGGGTTACGCCAGCGGCTATGCCAGTGCCTTCATGGGCAAGCTGATCATTTACCGCGAGGTGGCCTGCCGATCTCTGGGCGCCGAGGTCTGCCGCATCACCGGCAGGCCCGCGGACCAGTGGGACGACCCGGAACTGGACCTTCACTACTTCACTCCGGATGCGTCGGCCGTGCGAGTGCGGCGAAGCTACGCTCCCGTGGTTTCGGAGGTCAGTCGCCGCAGGCCGCAGTCCGATGCGGCGGCGACAGACGCCAAGGCGGACGGGGGCGCCCCCGAGCTGATCGGCATCTCGTCGAGTTTCAGTGCGGCGCGCCACCTGATCGAGCGCGTTGCCCCGACCCAGGCCACCGTGCTGTTCACCGGCGCGTCCGGCGTGGGCAAAGAGTTGTTCGCGCAGACCTTGCACGACATCAGTCCACGCGCCGCTGCACCTTTCGTGGCAATCAACTGCGCAGCCATTCCCGACACATTGATTGAGTCGGAGTTGTTCGGCGTGGAGCGTGGCGCGTACACCGGCGCCACGGCATCGCGGCCAGGGCGCTTTGAACGCGCAGAAGGCGGCACGCTGTTTCTCGACGAGGTGGCGTCCTTGAGCTTCGTGGCTCAGGGTAAGCTTTTGCGGGCCTTGCAAGAACGCCGCATCGAACGTGTGGGCGGTACCAAGGTGATCGAGGTCAACGTTCGTGTCGTAGCCGCCAGCAACGTTGACTTGCGCGAAGAGGTTGCGGCGGGACGATTCCGCGAAGACCTGTTCTTCCGGTTGAATGTCTTCCCGATCATGCTGCCACCGCTGAAGGAACGCCGCGACGACATTCCGCTGCTAATGGAAGTCTTTCTGCGTCGGTATTGCTTGCAGCATATGCGCGAGGTGCCGGGCTTCACCCCACGCGCGGTTCAGGCGCTGCTTCAGTACGATTTCCCGGGCAACATTCGCGAGTTGCAGAACCTCGTCGAGCGCGGCGTGATCATGGCCAGCCACGACGAACCGATTGATGTGCACCATCTCTTTCGTAGCGGCGAGTTGCGGAGTGCTCCGGCACTGGGCCTCGGTGACAGCGGGCGGCTGACCGAGGCGCCGGTCATCGAGTCGGACCTGGCCCAGGAGCCCGCGAGATCGCGGCGCGGTGCGGTGTCGCCGCCCGCGCGGTCAATTGCGGACACCACTTCCAGCACGGAGGCGGCCACCTATCGTAAGGCGCTGTTATCGGCCCGCTACAACGTCGCCGAAGCCGCGAGAAGGCTCGGCTTGTCGCGTGCGCAGCTGGCCTATCGACTGAAGCGGCACGGGCTCCTTTGAAATCGCGGCCGACAGCCTCATCGACGCCCCGCACGCGACTCACTGCGCAAAACAGTCATGCCCGGGCTGCCATATGCCGATGCCGGAAGGCGTCGGGCGTGCAGCCCACCGTACGCTTGAAGAATTTCAGGAAGTTCGTCGGCTCGGAGAAGCCGAGGAATGCGCCGATCTGGCCCGCCGCGTCGCTGCTGTGCACGAGCAGACGCTGTGCCTCCAGTGCTACGCGGCGATCAATCACCTGCTTGGCGCTGCGACCCTCGACTGCGAGACAAGCGCGATTGAGTGTGCTGGTTGAGTAACCCAGCGTTGCGGCCATGCCCAGGACCGTGGGCCGCAGTCGAATCTGTGCGTCGACTGCGCGGGCCAGCATTCGGAACAGTTCCGCCATGCCGGCGCGATCAGTCGCCATCGGCAAGGCGCGGGCATGCGCGCGCGCCACCCGCAACAGCAATCCCGTCAGCATGTTGCGGACCAGCGCGATGCCGAGCTCACTCGCGTCGAACTGCGTGCACTCTTTCCCCAGTGCCGCGACCTGCTCTTGCAAATCCCGGCGCACGGGCCCCGACAAGACTGCGCAACTCGGCCAGTCGGACAACTGGCTCGCCAAGGTCTGGTGCACCGCGAGGCGAGGACCCTGAGGGCTCATGACGGCCGGGTCCACCAGAATCAGTGTGCCTTCAAGGCCATCTCGTGGTTGCCACTGTTGAACCTGACCGGGTCGCACGAACACCAGACTGCCCACTTCAAGAACGAATTTGGAAAAGTCGATCAGGTGCGTGCCGCGGCCCCGGCCGATCAGCAGCAACATGAAGAACTCAACCCGCTCGGGGCTGGCCAAGTGGCGCTCCGAGACGCGTCGGCGCAACTCACCCAGACTGAGTACCTCGATGCCGAGCTGCGTCAGACGAGCGTTGTCGAAGTGAGTCTGGCGCAGTTCAACGGCACGTGTCGATCGTCTGCTCATGCCAGAAGTCTAGATGATCGTATCTGGTCAGCCTGCATTGTTTTGACCATCTCTTGATCGTTCATCACCTTGGAACTATCCGGCCTTATCAAGACAATTCGAAGGATTCAACCATCCGTCGATCACTGATCCATGAACCACATCACTTCGTCCGTCGCACGCTTGGCGACTGCAGCTTGCGCGGTGGCTCTTGCCGCCTGCACTTCTTTCACTCCTCCGAACAAGGACAACACCATGACCGTCGATCTGAAATCCCAGGTGAGCGCCCTGCTCAAGAGCATCGAGACCGGCGAGCCCGGTCCTGTGGCCAGCATCAACGCAAGCAAGTACATCCAGCACAACCTGGCCGTGGGTGACGGCTTGGCGGGCTTTGGCGCGGTGCTGCAGGCCTTGCCCAAAGGGTCGGCCAAGGTCAACACGGTGCGCGTGTTCCAGGACGGTGACTTCGTCTTCGCTCACACCGAATACAACTTCTTCGGCCCGAAGATAGGCTTTGACGTGTTCCGCTTCGAGAGCGGGAAGATCGTGGAGCACTGGGACAATCTGCAACCCACGCCTGCCGCGCCCAACCCCAGCGGCCGCACGATGATCGATGGCCCGACCACCGCTCAGGACCAAGGCGACACCAGTACCAACAAGGCGATCGTGCAAGCTTTTGTTGATGACATTCTGGTCAATGGCCGCATGGACAAGCTGGCGGGCTATTTCGACGGCGACAACTACATCCAGCACAACCCGCAGATCGCGGACAAACTCTCGGGGCTGGGGGCGGCGCTCCAGGCTATGGCCAAAGCGGGCGTCACGATGAAGTACGACCGCGTCCACAAGGTCTTGGGCCAAGGCAACTTCGTACTCGTGATCAGCGAAGGCGCGCTGGCGGGCAAGCATTCGGCCTTCTATGACCTGTTTCGGGTTCAGTCCGGGAAGATTGCGGAGCACTGGGACGTGATCGAGACCATCGCTCCCAAGGCAGACCACAAGAACGACAACGGCAAGTTCGGCTTCTGAGCCTTGCATTCGTCGCGGGGTCCCAGTCGCTGACGCTGTGATGCCAACCCCTTTGCGCTGAATCGCAGCGTCTGCGAAGTTTCCTCGTCAGCTACGACGGGTGGCGCAGCCCTGGGGCTGGCCTTGCTCAGGCGATGCAACTCCTGCTCCATCGCTTGAGAGCGTCGCTTCAGTGCGGCGATCTCCGTGCGGTACGCACCTACCGCCTTCTTGAGGCTTTGGGTTTCAGCGCGAACTTCTTTTCGGGCGACGCGCGAAATCTCGTCTTTGAGGACCGAAGCAATGTTTGGCATGGATGCGATTGTGCAACGACGCGAGACTGGCTCCGGCGCAGGGCACGACAGGCGGGTCGGCGTGGCCGCACAGCGTGGGATGAATCAGATCCAGACGACGGTGCTGTCGTGCCGCGCGGTGATAGTCCAAGATACTGATCGAGTTGCTCGACGGGTCGGATAAAGGCCTCGACCGTGGATTGGAGATCTTCAATTGCCATGCGTCAGAGGCCGCGTACTTGACACGATGCCGTCTGATGGAGAGACATGACATGTCGGGAGCGGGCGACGGGGGCCGCGGGAGCCAACAAGTTCGCGCGATCGACATCTCAGCCAAGGTATTCGGCTGCACGAGGGCGGACTGCTCTGGGACGTTGATGATGTTCCAGGTACGGGGACAGGCCGAACAAACACATTTCGCGAGCGTCGTAGGGTTCTTCGCGAGGTCATAGGGCATTTCGCGAGCTCGTAGGGCTCTTCGTGGGCTTCGTAGGGTCACCCACCAGCGGCACGTCACCGATCACCGGCCGCACGATGGCGTGCGTCGGGTAGGACGCCACGGCCTGCAATTGCCCGAGCACGGTGCGCAAATCATTCGGCGCATGTTCGCCGTCGATCAGCAGCCAGTCGAAGCCGGTACCGGCCACGGCTTCGATGGCGTAGGCATCGGCCAGGCCGACCCACAGGCCGATTTGCACCCGGCCCTCGCGAAGCGCCTGCTTGAAAGGGTTGATGGTCGTTTGCATGGCTTGGCCTTCAGACGAAGCGGAACGCGACCGAACCCAGCGGGCCGTAGTCGACATGGAAGTTGTCGCCGGCCTTGGCCGGCGTCGGCCGGGTGAACGACCCGGCCAGCACCACATCACCGACGTTGAGTTGTTCGTCGTAGGGCGCGATCTTGTTGGCCAGCCAGGCGACGCCGGTCGCCGGGTGGTTGAGCACACCGGCGGCGAGTCCGGTTTCTTCGATGACGCCGTTCTTGTGGAGCAGCGCGCCCACCCAGCGAAGGTCGACGTCGTGGGGCCGCACCGGCCGGCCGCCGAGCACGATGCCGGCGTTGGCAGCGAAGTCGCTGATGGTGTCGCAGACCTTGCGCATGACCTTCGTCTCGCGGTCGAACTGCTCGATGCGCGCGTCGATGATCTCGACCGCGGACGTCACGTACTCGGTGGCCGAGAGCACGTCGAACAGCGTCGCGCCCGGCCCCTTCAGCGGTTTGCCCAGGATGAACGCCAGCTCGACCTCGATGCGCGGGGCGATGAAGCGGCTGGCGTCGATGTCGCTGCCTTGGTCAAAGAACATGTCGTCCATCAGCGGCGCGAAGTCGGGCTCGGTGATCTGGCTGGCCTGCTGCATGGCGCGCGAGGTCAGGCCGATCTTGCGGCCCTTGATGGTGCGGCCGTCGGCGACTTCGAGCGCGACCCAGGCGCGCTGGATCGCGTAGCCGTCTTCGACCGTCATCTCCGGGAATCGCTTCGAGAAGTGGCGCACCTGGCTGCGGCTCTTGCGCGCGTCGTAGAGCTCGCGGGCGAGTTGGTCGATGGTGTTTTGCGGCAGCATGGGTCAGTCGGGCTTGTTGAAGAGAGGATGCAAGGAGCTGTGCTTGGCGTCGAAGACTTCGGCGCCGACGTCGATCTGCAGGGTCACGCCCACGTGCATCGCTGCCAACAAGGGCTCGAAGTGCGCGGTTGCCGCGGCCATCAGCGCGCGCCCAACGCCCTGCTGAACGGCCTCGCTGCGGCCTCGGCCCATGCGCAGGTTCAAGTAGGCAAAGCCGTAGTCGCCATCGCCGCCCGCGGCGCGCCCGGCGGCACCGCCGTCGCTGATCGCGAAGTGTGGGGCCGGGTAGGCGAGCACACGCGTGCCACCGGGTGGAAAGACGGGTTTGCCGGCTTCGTCGCGCTGCGCAAGCATCGTGTCGGCGAGGCTGCGGCACAGGACCGACATGTCGGTGCGCGCGTCGAGGTTGCCGCTGTAGAGGATGACGAGGTGGGGCATGGTTGCGCTGCCTAGAGCCGTGTCGCGACCGTTGAAGAGCCGGCGGCCGCGGAGGCCACGGCCGCGGGCACCGCATGGCCGTCCTGCGGCGTGACCGGGAAGATGGCATTGATCTGACCGGTGCCCGATGCGCCGAAATACGGCGTCACGACCTCGGCCTTGCCGTCGTAGGCCGACCAGCCGAGCGCGCCCAGCAGCATCGCGGTGTCGTGCATGAAGCCCTCGCCGTGGCCCTTGCTCGCGTACTCGGGCAGCATCTCGCAGAAGGTCTTCCAGTCGCCGCCTTGCCAGAGCTCGACCACTCGTTGATCCAGGGTTTCGAGAAAGGGGCTCCAGATCTTGAACGCATAGTCCGGTGCCAGCCCGTTCTGCGCGAAGCGGTGGCTCAAGCTGCCGCTGGCAAGGAAGGCCACGGTGCCGTCGTAGTGCTCTTCCACCGCACGGCGCATGGCCCAGCCCAGACGCGCGCTGTCGTTCAGGTAGTGCGCCATGCACAGCGCCGACACCGACACCACCTTGAAGTGCTGGTCGGCGTTCATGTAGCGCATCGGCACCAGCGTGCCGTATTCGGGGCCTAGCGTGGTGGCGGGGTGCGCCAGCGTCTCGACGCCGTGCTCGTTGCAGGCGCGGGCCAGCAGCTGCCCGAGTTCGGGGTTGCCGGGGAACGCATACGCCAGGTTGCTGATGAAGTGCGGCAGCTCGTTGCTGGTGTAGGTGCCTGCGAACCGGGGCGCGCAATTGATGTGGTAGCTCGCATTGACGAGCCAGTGCGTGTCGAAGACCACGATCGTGTCGACGCCGAGTTCGCGGCAGCGGCGGCCGATCTCGACGTGGCCATCGACGGCATCCTGGCGGGTGCCCTTGCGCGGGCCGTCGAGCTCGCTCAGGTACATCGACGGCACGTGCGTGATCTTGGCGGCGAGAGCAACTTTGCCCATGACGGTCTCCTTGAATGTGAGCCGGCGCTGCTCAGGCGCCCCAATGGGGAATGTGGTGCGAGCCCAGCGACACTGCAACGTTCTTGGGCTCGAGGAACACCTCGTAGCTCCAGGTGCCGCCTTCGCGGCCGGTGCCGCTGGCCTTGGTGCCGCCGAAGGGTTGGCGCAGGTCTCTTACGTTCTGGCTGTTGACGAAACACATGCCGGCTTCGATGGCGGCGGCCACGCGATGCGCACGGCCGAGGTTCTCGGTCCACACGTAGCTCGACAGGCCGTACTGGATGTCGTTGGCCTTCGCGATGGCGTCGGCTTCGTCGCTGAACGGGATCAGGCACGCCACCGGGCCGAAGATCTCTTCCTGCGCAATGCGCATGCGGTTGTCGACGTCGGCGAAAACCGTCGGCTTCACGAAGTTGCCGGCGCGCATCGACGCCGGCAAGTTCGGCGCGTCGAGGCCGCCGCAGAGCAGCGTCGCGCCTTCCTTCGAGCCGAGTTCGATGTAGCTGCGCACCTTGGCCAAGTGGGCCTGGCTGATCATCGGGCCGACGAGGGTGGTCTCGATCATCGGGTCGCCGACGGTGATGCGCATCGCGCGCTCGGCGAACTTCTGCGCGAAGTCGGCGTAGATCGACTGCTGCACCAGGATGCGCGAGCCGGCCGTGCAGCGCTCGCCGTTGTTCGAGAAGATCATGAAGATCGCTGCGTCCAGCGCGCGCGCCATGTCGGCGTCGTCGAAGATCACGAACGGGCTCTTGCCGCCGAGTTCCATGCTGAACTTCTTCAGCCCCGCGGTCTGCACGATGCGGTTGCCGGTGGCTGTGGACCCGGTGAACGAGATCGCGCGCACGTCGGGGTGGGCGCACAGCGGCTCGCCTGCTTCCTTGCCGAAGCCGTGCACGATGTTGAGCACGCCCGGCGGCAGGCCGGCCTCGGTGGCCAGCTCGCCGAAGCGCGAGATCGACAGCGGCGAGAGTTCGCTCATCTTCAGCACCGCGGTGTTGCCGAAGGCGAGGCACGGGGCGATCTTCCAGGTGCCGGTCATGAACGGCACGTTCCACGGGCTGATCAGCGCGCACACGCCGACCGGGTGGAACAGCGTGTAGTTCAGGTGCGTCGGCGTCGGGTAGGTGTGGCCGTCGACGCGGGTGCACATCTCGGCGAAGTAGTAGAAGTTGTCCGCTGCGCGCGGCACGAGGTTCTTGCGCGTCTGCGAGATCACTTGGCCGCAGTCGCGGGTCTCGGTCTCGGACAGCTCGGGCACGTGTTGCGCGATGAGGTCGCCGAGCTTGCGCATCAGCGCGGCGCGCTCGGTCGCCGGACGTGCGGCCCAGGCCGGGAAGGCCGCCTTGGCGGCGGCCACCGCTGCGTTGACCTCGGCCGCCGTTCCTGCGGCGACCTCGGCCAGCACCTCCTGCGTTGCCGGGTTGACGGTCTCGAAGTAGTCGCGGCCTTCGACCGCCTTGCCATCGATGAGGTGTTGAACTCGCATGGTTTCTCCTTCTGGCTCAGCGACCGAATGGTGTGTCGCCGACGATGGTGTTGACCAGCCGGCCGATGCCGTCGATCTCTGTGACGACCTCGTCGCCGACGTTCACGTTGACCACGCCGTCGGGCGTGCCGGTGAGGATCACGTCGCCGGCGCTGAGCGTCATGAACGAACTGAGGTACTCGATCAGCGTCGGGATGTCCGAGATCATGTTGCTCGTGTGGCCCTGCTGCGTGACCACGCCGTTGACGAACGTGCGCAGAGCCAGTGTGTGCGGGTTGGGTACATCGGCCGCATCGACGAGCCACGGGCCGAGCACGGTGCAGGTGTCGCGGTTCTTCACGCGCAGGTTCGGGCGGTAGTAGTTCTCCAGGTAGTCGCGGATCGCGTAGTCGTTCGCGACGCTGTAGCCGGCCACGTGCTGCATCGCGTTCTCGCGCTTGACGTTCTTCGCGCTGCGCCCGATGACCACCGCAAGCTCGCACTCGTAGTGCATGAACTTCACGTCCGCGGGGCGGCGCGTCTGCCCGCGGTGGCCGATCAGCGCGCCGGGGCTCTTCAGGAACGCGAGCGGTTCGTCCTTGGACGTGAGCGTCAGCTCCTTCGACAACTCCTTCACGTGGTCGGCGTAGTTCAGTCCGAGGGCGATGACGGTGCCGATCTCGAACGGCGGCAGCCAGACCACCGCGTCTTCAGCGAGGACGCGGCCATCGGCCAGCAGCAGGCCGGCTGAGTGTTCGGTGGCGGCGTGGATCGCGCCGCCGTAGGCGACTCTGGCGTGCTTCATTCCAAACCCTCTGCGATCAGCAAATTCTCGAGCTCGCCCACGCCGTTGATCGTGATCGTCACCGTCTGGCCGGCTCGTGCGCGCGGCGCACCGGCCGCCACGCCGACGGTCAGCACGTCACCGGGGAACAGCGTCATGAACTCGGTCACATCGGCGAGCAGTCGCGCCACGGGTCGGATGAGGCCGGCGGTGCTGCTGCGATGCACGGTCTCGCCATCGATCGCGACGGCGATGCCCAGGGCGTCGGGGTCGGGTATCAAAGAACGCGCAACGACGGCCGGCCCCATCGGGCAGAAGCCGTCACGGCACTTGAAGCGCATCGACGGCCGGTACAGCGACGCGTGCGGCACGCTGATGTCGTTGACGACGGTGTAGCCCCCCACAAAGGCCAGCGCCTCGGCTTCGGCAACGTGCGAGGCCGTGCGCCCGATCACGATGCCGAGCGTGGCGCCAATCTCGACTTCGGTGGCGTCACCGGGCACGATCACCGGCACGCGGTGGCCGACCACCGTGTTGCGTGGCTTGATGTACAGGATCGGTGCCTGGGGCGGTGCCTTGTAGGGCGCGGCGTTCACCTGGTCGCCCAGCGCGGCGAGCGCGTCGCGGTGGTTCAGCAGCGTGCCGTAGACCGTGCTGCGGGTGGGCGGCAGATGGACCAGCGCTTGTTCCAGCATCAAGATCATGGGGAGTCCTCCGTTTCCGCGCTCAGACGCTGAGGTGCACCAGCCACAGCGAGATGCCGGGCACCAGCAGCAGCAACACGATGCGCAGCAGGTCAGAGGCCAGGAACGGCATCACGCCCTTGGCGGTCTCGATGTACGGCGTGTCTTTGGCGAGCTTCTGGATGATGAACAGGTTCATGCCCAGCGGCGGGTGCACGAGGCCGATCTCGACCACCATCAGCGCGAGGATGCCGAACCAGATCGACTTGTCCACCGGCGCCATGCCGTAGAAGTCGAGCCCCATCACGACCGGGTAAAAGATCGGGATCGTGAGCAGGATCATCGCCAGCGAGTCCATCACGCAGCCGAGCAGGACGTAGACGACGAGGATGGCCGTCATCACCAGCAGCGGCGCCATCCCGCTGCCCTTGACCCAGTTCGCCAGCTCCCCCGGCAGCTGTGTGATCGCCAGGCCGGCGTTGAGCACGTCAGCGCCGAGCAGCACCATGTAGATCATGGCCGTCGCATGGGCGGTGCCGATGATGCTGGCGCGCAGCCCCGGCCAGCGCATGCCGCCGCGCAAGAAGGCGAGCACGCCGCAGGCGGCCGCGCCGATCGACGCCGCCTCGGTCGGGTTGGCCCAGCCGCCGTAGATGCCGACGATGACGATCAGGAACACGCCGACCACCGGCAGCACTTCGACCACCGAGGCCATGCGCTGTGACCAGCTCGCTCTGTCGCCGGCGGGGCCGGAGGCGGGGTCGATGGTGACGAACAGCTGGATCACGACCATGTAGCCCAGCGTTGCGATCAGGCCCGGGATCACCGCGGCGACGAAGAGCTTGCCGATCGACTCCTGCGTCAGCACCGCGTAGATCACCAGCGGCACCGACGGCGGGATCAGGATGCCCAGCGTGCCGGCCGCGGCCAGCGTGCCGGTGGCCAGCCGCCCGGAGTAGCCATGCGCGCGCAGTTCGGGCAGCGCCACCTGCCCCATCGTCGCTGCCGTGGCCAAGGACGAGCCGCAGATGGCGCCGAAGCCCGCGCAGGCGCCGGTGGCGGCCATCGCCAGGCCACCGCGGAAGTGACCGATGAAGGCCGCGGCGCAGCGGAACAAGGAACGGGACAAACCGCCGTTGGTGGCGAACTGGCCCATCAGCATGAACAAGGGGATGACCGCCAGGTCGTAGTTGGACAGGCGGGCGTAGGCGACGTTGTTGAGCGTGAACAGCAGCGCGTTGAAGTCGCCGCGGTTCATGGCCAGGAACGCTGCCGATCCCGCGAAGAACATGCCGACGCCGACGTGGATGCGGAACACCAGCAGGAACATCAGGCAGGCAAAGATCGTCAGGCCTGTTGTCATGCCGCTCATGATGCTGCACTCTCGATTGCTTCACGCAGCGAGCGGCCGGTGCGGTAGAGCCCGCACATCGCCAAGAGCGCGAAGCTGGGTACCAGCAGCGCCACCGGCTGCCACATCGGCACGGTCAACAGCGTCGACACCTCGCCCGACGAGTAGCCATCGACTGCGGCCAACGAAGTGCGCCAGGTGATGAGCGCCGCGGCGATGGTCAGCAGCCCGTGCGCCATCGTATCGAGCACGGCTCGGCCGCGATCGCTCATCCAGCCGGTCAGGGCGTCGACCTTGACGTTGTGGTCGTACAGCTCGCACAGCGGCAGAAAGGTTGCCGCGCCCACGGCGGCACCCATTTGCATCAGCTCGACATCGCCCTGCACCGGGGCGGAGAACAACTTGCGCCCGACGATGGAAACGATCGACATCAGGATGAGCGCGCAGAAGGTCAGCCCGCCCAGCATCGCGAACCCTGTGGCCACGCGGTCGAGCAGTCGTCCAATCCCTCGAGGGGGCACGAGTGCAGCGCCGCCCTCACGTTCAATGACTTCAGCCATGCATGAATCTCCGGGGTCGCGACGGGTCACTTCATGTACTTGGCACCAATGGCCCGCACTTCCTTGACCAGCATCGCGCCATCCAGCCCCTTGGGCGCCACCTCCTTGGCCCACTCGATCTCGACCGAGGCCGAGGCCTTGCGCATCGCCTCGTAGTCCTCGGGCTTGACGGTGAGCGTCTTGTTGCCGGCGTCGTTGGCCGTCCTGCGGCCGTTGTCGATGGCCTTGTCCCAGGCCGCGCCGGCCATCTCCACTAGAGAGGTGCCGCTGGCCTTGTCCAGCACGCTCTTCAGTTCCGGCGACAGGCCGTCGTACCGGGCCTTGTTCATCAGCATCACCAGCGGGTTCTGGGTAAAGGCCGGCTGATTGGCAGGGGCCTGCATGTGGTACTTCGTCACCTCTTGCAGCTTGACCGCGGGCAGCAGTTCCCAGGTGGCCATGGCGCCGTCGACCACGCCCTTGGAGACCGCTTCGGTGATCTGCGCCGGCGGCATGTTGACCGGCGCACCGCCGAGCGCGGTCAGCAGCTTGGCCGCGCTGCGCGAAGGGCTGCGCAGCTTCACGCCCTTGAAGCCGTCGACGGTCAGGATCGGCTTGCTGGACGTGCTCATGATGACCCCGCTGCCGGTGAACATGGCCAACAGCTTGAAGTCGGTGTAGTCCTTCATGGCGTACTTCTGGCTGTACTCCCACATCGCCTTGCTGCCGGCCAGGCCGCCAGGAGGCAAGGTGAAAGGCTGCTCCAGCGCCTCGGTGTATGGGAAGCGGCCGGAGGAATAGCTGGGCGAGGTCATCACGATGTCGGCCACGGCGTTCTTCACCTGGTCGGCCAGCTGCGGCGGCGTGCCGCCGAGCTGCATCGCGGGGTAGATCTGGCATTTCAACTTGCCGCCCGAGTCCTTGGCGAGCTTGTCGCACCACGGCTCCAGCACACCCTTCTGGTAGTTGGAATTCGGCGGCAGGAAATGCGACACCTTGAGCGTCACCTCCTGCGCGTACAGAGCCGACGAGGCCAGGGCAATGGTGGCACAGGCGAGTTGGCCGCAGCGGCGGCGAGAGGTGGGCATGGGGCTTGTCTCCGTTCGTGAATCGGGTTTGGCGGCTGGCTTGTCATCTTCAGCCGCCGTCTTGCTAATATGTGCGTAATTATTTTGCTTAGATGTTAGTAAGTCAAGCGTGTGTAGCGACCGCAAGCCCAGGAATTACCCGAGGATGGGACACTCGCTCAACGCTCGGCACGACGCAACCACCAAGTGCCGAGCGACGGGATTCACTATGATGTGAGCCAAAGCGGCACGGGCGCGTGTCGGCCGGCCCTGACGGAACCCTGCAAGGAAAAATCATGTCGACCGCATTGCGTCACCGCAACCTGCCTCAGCTGATGCTGCAGGCGCGCGAAGCGCTGATGGCGCAGTTCCGGCCCATCCTGAACGAAAACGGCGTGACGGAGCAGCAATGGCGAATCATCCGGGCGCTGCTCACGCACGGCCCGCTGGAGCCACGCCAGTTGTGCGACTTCTGCCAGATATCCAGCCCCAGCATCGTCGGCGTGCTGCTGCGAATGGAAGAGGCCGGGCTTGTCGATCGCGAGCGGATGCCGGACGACCAGCGCCGCGTTCGCGTCTCCGTCACCGCGCGCAGCCGCCAGCTTGGGCGACGCATGATCCCAGCGATCGAAGAGCGCTATGCCAGCATCGAGAAGCAGGTGGGGGTCGAGACCCTGCAGCAGGCCTACGACGTGCTTGACGCGCTGTTGGCGCCGCTGGGTCACTCGACCGGCGAAGTCGATGAAACCGAGGCCGACCCAGTACCCCTATCGCGCCGACGGCGGTCGGTGGGGCAGACGTCGGTCAGGTGATGGCCCAAGTTGGCTCAGCCCTGCAAATTGCAGCGTTGATTCGGTGCCCGTCTTGCTGCGAAGGACGACGCCCAACGACGCTGGATGCGCGGGGTTGAAGCCAGGGCATTCGACCGGGGGCGGCCCTCGCGTTGACTCGGGCCGCTTTTGCCGCGGTACCTATGCGAGTAGCGACGCCATTGTCTTCGGGGCTGCTGCCCGTGGCGCTGTCGGGCGGCGTCTGTTGGCACTTCCCGCGGGGTGACTTACGCCGTCTTGAATACCTCGATTGCCCGCATCAATCCCTTCGACTGCTGCTTCAGCGACTCCGCCGCGGCAGCTGCCTCTTCGACCAGCGCCGCGTTCTGCTGCGTCGCCTGATCCATGTGGCCCACCGCCTTGTTCACCTGCTCGAAGCCCGACGCCTGTTCGGCGTTGGCGGTCGACATCTCGGTGACCATGGCCGACACGCGCTCGATCGATGCAACGATCTTCTGCATCGTCTCGCCCGCGTGCTGCACCTTGTGCGAGCCGCTGCCGATCTGCTCCACCGATGTCCCGATCAGGGTGCGGATCTCCTTAGCAGCCGTGCCGCTGCGTCCGGCCAGCGCACGCACCTCCTGGGCCACCACCGCGAAGCCGCGGCCCTGTTCGCCGGCGCGGGCCGCTTCGACCGCGGCGTTCAACGCGAGGATGTTGGTCTGAAACGCGATGCCGTCGATCACGCCGATGATTTCGCTGATGCGCTTGGCCTGTGCCGAGATGCCGCTCATCGTGCTCACCACGTCGTCCACAGCCGTGCCGCCTTCGCGGGCGAAGGACGAGGCCTCCTCGGCGACGCGGGTGGCCTCCTGGGCGGTGGCGGCGTTCTCGCGGATTGCCGTGGCCAGCTGCTCCATCGTGGCCGCGGTCTGCTGCAGCGCGGAAGCGGTCTCTTCGGTGCGGGTAGAGAGGTCGAGGTTGCCTTGCGCGATCTCGCTCGACGCGGTGTCGATCTGGTCGGCTGCGCCGCGGATGTCGCTGATGGTGCGGTTGAGTTGCAGTGACACCTGATCGAGCGCATCGAGCACCTGCCCGGTTTCGTCGCGCCCGGCCTCGACCTGCTGGCGCCGCAGGTTGCCGCTCGCCACGTCTCGTGCAATCTTCAAGGCCCGTTGCAAGGGGCGGGTGATGACGCTCACGCAGAGCCAGGTGACGAAGGCCGAGAGCAGCAGCGCCACTGCAGCCAGGCCCAGGGTGATGCGGTTGCCGAAAGCGACGGCGTCGGCGGCTGCTGCTGCCTGCGCGCGGCCCGAGGCCACTTCCTGTTCGGTCAGCGCCGCGGTCTGCTTCTTCAGTTCGGCAAACGCGCCCTCGGCGCCCGTCATGAACATCGCGGCTGCCGCGAGACCGCCGCTCTTCATGTCCAGCGCATCAGCAGAGAACTTCTCCATCTTCTTCAGCGACGCTTGCACCGCGTCGCAGCGCTGCTGCACGTCGGGTCGCCCCGCGGCGGCATCTTTCATGCGCTTGATGTCGCCATGCATCGCGCTGAAAAGCTTCGGAATCTGCGCGTCGATGCGGGCTATCGTGTCGGGCTTCATGCCCGCGCCCTCGTAGGCCAGGCTCTGCATCACGAGACCATAGGCCTGCGTGGCCCGCTCGCTGAACGCACTGGTCTCCACCACGTTGGGCAGGCCCTGGCTCGCGATCAGTTCGACCGCGCTGGCCGTTCGCACGTTGGTCAGGTAGGCCGATCCCGATGAGACGAGCAGGCACGCTGCCACCAGCACGGGAGCCGATGCCACCTTGGCGGCGATGGGCAGATCGTTCAGACTCTTGATCACGGCGGCTCCTGAGGGTGGATGAGGTGGATCAGCGGTAGATGCCCACGCCGACAAAACCGTCCGGTTTGGTGATGCGTACGACGTAGCTGGTCTTGTCCTCGATCTTCTTCGTTACCGGATGCGCCCACTGGTAGTCAATCCAGCCGGCACCCTTCTTCGCGGTCGCGACCATTTCCTTGCCGAACTCCTTGCCCGTGGAGTCCTTGACTTCGGAGAAATTCTTCCCGACCAGCTTCTCGTTGGCGCCGTGGTAGAGCATCACCGCGTCCATGTTCTGTGCGAACACGTACATGTCCTTCGGGTGCCACTTGGCATCGGCGAAGTCCTTGAATGCCTGTTCGCTGCCGACCTTGTTCACGTGCGCGGCGGCGGCTTCGGCGAGCGCCTTGGCTTCTTCCTTGGTGCCGCGCCCCGGGTCAGCGGCCCAGGTGGCAGTGGTGGCGGCGAAGCAGGCGCCGATCAGAAGCAGGCGACGTTGCAGCAGGAGACTCATCGGTAGGTCCTTCCATAGAGGGTGTTCAGGTGTGGCGCCGTCCCGCAAGGGGCGGGTGGCAGGCTTATCGACCGGATCGAACCGAGCTTGAGCGTGGTGGGCCGTCTCGAACCGTCTCGCGATCGGCATTGGAGCGACCTTCCAGTTCAACGCGTTGGGCAGTTCACGGATGGCACGTTCGACGTGACGAAGGTCTCTCAATCGACCTCGTCCGATGCGACCGGCCTGGCGACTGCTCTTGCGCCGGGCAACGTGGCGGCTGTCACCTCCCAAGGCATTCACACGAGCCTTCGACGATCAACACGACGTTCAGCGGCCTGAAGTTCTTCTTCGAGGTCACCGTCGGGCATTGCGAGGTCATTGCCAAGGTCGCGCCGGTGTGCCTGCCGCAGACCCTGCCCGTGGTGCTCAGCCGCGAGGAGGTCACCCGACTGCTCGGCGCGGTCACGAACCTGAAGCACCCTACCGCGCTGTTCGTCGCATACGGCACCGGACTGCGCGCCGGTGAGGTGATCGGGCTCAAGGTCACCGACGTGGGGGGTGTTCGTGGTGTTCCACGCTGAGATGTCCGCCGCCCGGGCATCTGAGCAGCCGCTCACCGATGCCGAGGTAGCGGCACCCAGCAGGGTGACACACGTGTGCAGGTCGTCGACGCTCACGCCGTCACCGTGCGCGCCGACAGCGGTGACTCGGCGCAGCTGCGAACCGTTGTGAGCGAGGCCGCAACTGCGCTGGGAGCCCAACATCGTGGTCGACACCGCGGGCATCCGCGTTGGGGCGACGTCGCGAGCTATCCGCAGGGAGACGTCGATCTCATGATCGACGTCACGTGCGAAATGTTTTCGGCTGCGCTGGCACACATCGGCATGGGCGGGCGAGTAGTAAACATCGGCGGCATGGTGGCGGATGTCGGTCCGCCTTCCGACCAGCTCTGCTACGCACTCACCAAGGGAGCGCTCGCGGCCTTCACCCTTCGGCTGGTGCACGACCTCGGGCCGCGTGGAATCACGGTCAACCACGTGCAGCCCGGCCCCACCGTGCACGATCAGACTATTCCGCTCGAAACAGCTCTACGAGCAATGCACGTACCCAGCGAGACATTGGCAAGTGCTCGTGCCGCCGACTCCAGTGAAGCGATACCGTGAAGTCCCGCAAGGGCAGCCCAGGCTCCGTCAAGCTGAAACCCTCCATCGGCTGGAACGTCATCGCAATCTCTCTCGGCATCAAGACAGCCAAGTCCGTGGACCGGACAATCGCCGGAAGGGCGAGAAAGTTCGACGCCACGAGGCGGACACGATTCTCGAGGTGCAGCGTCTGAAGGATGCGCATGGTCTCTCCGTGAGATCGCACCGCCACGAAGTCCAGATCGGCCAATCGATCTATTGAAGCTGGACTCTTGGCCGACTTGCGCGCAAAGGGGTGGCCGGCTCGGAGCAACAGCACGTAGCGGTCCGTCAGCAAGGCGAGTTTGGCCGTCTCTTGAACTGTCGGCAGGAAGGCGATCGCAAAGTGAAGCCGACCATCGTCCAGCGCCGGGACGATGTCGGCATGCTGCCAAGTCCTGGCGTGCACCTGCATGTGCGGCGCCCTTTCTCGAAGGGCCTCCATCAATCGTGGCAGGAAGCGCGCTTCGCCAATGTCGGTGAGATGCAAGCGCAGTTCCGCGGACGATGTTCGAGGATCAAACCTTTCATCCTCCCCAAGACCTGCCTCCAGCAGTGCCAGGCCGCCTTGGACGGAGCGCGCCAACCGATCGGCTCGCTCGGTGGGGCGCACACCGCCCGGCGCGCGCTGGAACAGGGGGTCGCGCAGCGCCAATCGCAGGCGCGTCAAGGCCTGGCTGGTGGCCGGCTGCGACAGACCAAGTTGGGACGCCGCGCGGCTGATGTTGCGTGCCCGATAGATCGCGTCGAACAAGCGCAGCAGGTTCAGATCCAGGTGATCAATATGCGCCATATGGATGATGCTTAGTAGGTTCATATTATTGATCAATGAGTATGCAAAGCTGAAACTGCGCCGCGTCCCTCTACACGTGATCTTCATGACCTCTCCTTCCGCGATGGGCCGGCCCTCCTCCTCAGCACAACCCACCGTGCGAGAAGCTGTGATGCAGTTCTTGCGTGACGTCGGCATCGACACGGTATTCGGCAATCCCGGGTCCACCGAGCTGCCGATGTTTCGGGAGTACCCGGCCGACTTTCGATACGTGCTGGGTCTGCAGGAATCCGTGGTCGTCGGAATGGCCGATGGCTATGCCCAGGCCACGCGCCATGTGGCACTTGTCAATCTGCATTC
>Ga0307508_10001045_pt1 | contig 32042 bp, 37 predicted proteins | sample 9_EM_MG_FD_203089 | JGI IMG/M metagenome (GOLD analysis project Ga0307508, IMG submission 203089) | Populus trichocarpa ectomycorrhiza microbial communities from riparian zone in the Pacific Northwest, United States - 9_EM | ecosystem: Host-associated > Plants > Roots > Unclassified | place...
AGAAGAGTTGACAAAGATCTTACGGATGTTACGAGAACGGATGGAGGAAACCCAGTTGGCCATGGTCTCCGATGCCAACGAGCAACGGCAACAACACCCCTTCAAGGTCGGTGATGACGTTTTCCTGAATACACGTCTCCTGCCAGTTGGATATGCCAATGTTACTGGAGTTGCTAGGGAAGTCTGGAATTCACGGAAGTTCCAGCACCCATACGCAGGACCATTCAAGCTTCTCAAGCAAGTTGGAAACAACACATTCTTGCTTGATATTCCAACCCACTGAAGATTACACCCAGTCTTCAACGTCACGCGGTTAAAGCCATCGAAAGTCGACAACACGAGGGAACACCCACCACCGCCACCATTACCGTCGACGTTACTAGCAGCGGCCACAGAATACGAAGTTGAAGGGATTCTCGAACATCAAGGTACGGCGGCTCGTGATCTCAAGTACCTTGTCAAATGGGTTGGATATCCGAATCCAACTTGGGATCCATTGGAAAATTTGAAAGGTGGGAGTAAGGAGATGCTTAGAGACTACCATGCTGCGAATGAACTTTGGACGTATCGGTGGATGATGGAAGAGTGACGTTTGGTGATTTCAGTTGGATTTTTCTAAGAAATTGTATGATCGCGAAGTTGTTTTGGGAACAAATTGGAGCTGGAAAAGAAGCGGGTTTGTTTTTTTTCTGCATTAAATGTTTGTTTTGCTTTTGGCTGTTACTGCAGAAAGGGGGGCTTGTTTTCTTGGGTGGGGAGTGGTTGTAGGAGTGGGATTCGGGTGCCAACGCTAGGCAGTGAGCACTAGTCTAGAGTAGGCTAGTCTCGAGTGATAGGCTCAATGGATCCTTCCTATAAGGATCCGCTGCTGCCCCCGCTCCTTCGAATGGACATGCTTCTCGATCCCCCTCAAGTATGCTATCTGGTATGGCTAGGTTCACTTTCTCCCTTAGACCTTCCCCCTGGGCCCTGGCAAAGTTGTTAAGCGCCCGGAACTCCATCATGTAAGTTCGGATGGAGCCTTGGTATTTCAGTTGTCCTAGCTTAAGCTGGGCATCGGCTGCCTCTCAGTCATTGTGGTATTCCGCTTTTATGGCTGCCGAGTAGTTGGTCCCTGTGTCATTATCTTGCATTTTCCAATAGGAGTGAAGGTACCAGGCTAGCACCATGTCCATTAGGATGAGGGGGACCGACAAACATGTCCATTCGAAGGAGTGGGGCAGCAGCAGATCCTTATACGAAGGATCCGCTGAACCTACTATCTAGAGTAGCCTACTCTTGGCTAGCATCCTGTGCCAAGTGTTGGCACCCGAATCCCACTCCTACAACCACTCCCTGCTCAAGAAAACAAGCGCCCCCCTTCTGCAGTAACAACCAAAAGCAAAACAAAAATTTAACGCAGAAAAACCAAACCCCCTTATTTTCCAGCCCTGATTTGTTCACTAAAACAACTTCGCAATCATACAATTTCTGTGAAACATCGACAGAAATCACCGAACCTCTCTCTTTGTTACACCCTAAATACTACATGGTCAGAATTCGGATACGGACGAGGCAGGAAGGTATCGGAAACTCATCACACGGTCTTAGGACGGCATCCCGAAACCGGGCAACCAACACTGTCGGGGCTCGGCTCAGGTCAACCGACTCTGCGGCACCAGGAGGTCCCTGGGCCAAGTACCGGTGCAGACCGGGAAAGCGCAAGCACTGCCGCGGAGGAAGACAACCTTGGTGGTCATCATAAGAAGGACAAGCAATCGGAAGGAAACGGGAACGCAAGGAGTTGCGAGTCTAGATCGCGGAATAGGAGCGGGGTTGTTTCCAGAGGCACGGCCCAGAGGAACAACACCACGAGTCGGGAATCGCTGTATCGTTGCAGACAGCTTGGAGGCTCGAGGTGATGCAGCTGCACCCCATGGTCGGGAGATACGAGGGATCATGCTACCACTCGCATCCTTGTCACTGACACCCGATTATGGCGATGAACTCTGGGTTCTGCCATCGCTCGACAGCGTAAGCGTATCCCCCCTTATCCGAGATGCTTACAACGATTATGAGGCAGGGCACACGCCGCACCAGGGTGAGGACGTCGAGTTGAATGAATACTGGAGCGGAGGCTTGTCCGCAAGCCGATCCTGTAGCGCTGGGCAGCCCCCGGACCAAGTACCGGCTCGTGATTCGGGAAAGTGCAAACGCCGCTACTGGACCGCAGCTCAGGAACAGTTCGAGAGTCTGTTGGGAGCGATATGGGGCGGAGCTATACCTTGGTGCCCGTTGCGGCTGAGAAAGATTAGCTGGAACGGTTGAGGGCTCGTTGCTGCCGGCTCCGGTCGAGTAACGAAATCAACCCCGCACGCAACCCAATCGTATCACCCAATCACAACAAGAGGACTTAAGGAGAGGCACCTGCTCTGGCCACTCTTGGGAAGATACGGGAAAAGCACTACTGTCTGATCCAATCGAGAGTTATCCTCTTTACGCTGATGAAATCTAGTGCCAAGGCGAAGAGTTTTCACGTCGCAGTGCGGGGTAGTTCCCCGCAGCACGTGACTTTGCCCAGCCGGATACTTATACGACGACCCGCCGACGAGCGGTTATCATCAAAACGATCATCAGAATCATCATCGAAACGATCATCGGAATCATCATAGAAACGATCATCGGAATCATCATCGAAACGATCATCGGACATCATCAGCGGAATCATCACCTGAATCGGCTAAACATCATCGGAATGATCAATCGGAATCATCAATCATCAACGGACCACCTAGCGGTCACCCAGACATCGAGTTAACGACCATCCCCCCGAGCGATCTGTCGAGCGAGGCGTCACCATGGAACCGCGAGCGATCCGTCGAGCGAGTCGTCGCCACGGAACCGCAAACGATCCGTCGAGTGAGTCGTCGCCACCCAACCGCAAACGAACCGCCGCCGTGATACTCGCGAGCCATCAGGCCGCCGCCGGGCTTGCATCGACGAACCGCCTACGTGGCCTACACCGCGAGCAATGACGAGCGAGACGGCGGCTGATCGGGGAAGGAGACAGAAGGAAACGTGAGGAGTTCGAGAGTCTAGGCGGGAGATAGGAAATGCCAGATGGGCAACACGCGGGGGGCTCGGCTAGGACCCCTTCAAGGAGTATAATCCGCGACTGCTACGCGGCGGACCTCCTTAGAAGGGTATAATCCCCGAAACCGATGCTTGAGCCGTCGTGGGGCCGTGTTCATGAACCCAGCCATGAGCTGAGGGAATTGCATGGCCCGTGACACCATTGGATGGCCTCCTATCGTCAGTACCGACCAGGACGAGTAGCTTCGGGCTTTGGCCCATGCCCACCTTGGCTGGTACGTGCGTGAGCGTATCCTCTACCATATCTTCCGCCGAATCTTTAGGGCCAGAAGCAGTTCGGCCGGGTGAAGCAGCCGTGAGGGGAAGCAGCCGAGTGGTCCCCGGGTACTGGGGGGTGAGGCCGGTTCGGCATCAGCTGGGCAGGCCAATAATCCCTAAATCCTGAGTACGCCGAGCCAGTCATCCGAAGGGCTGTGATGACCTAAGGAAAGCAGGACTCGGTAGCTGCTGCATACGAACCAGAGATAAGGATACCCGTGAGGTAGTTGTCGAGTGAGCTGTCGGGCAAGACGCCGGGCCCATCTTGATCCGAATCATTCACCGGAGCGTCGGACGATCCGACCATTGCGCCGAAGCGTTAGACGATCCGACCATTACGCCGAAGCGTCAGACGATCCGACCATTACACCGAAGCGATACACAAGCGAGGCGTCGGGCCAGCCGCCAGGCCTGTCTCGAATCGAAACGATATACGCAAGCCGTCGGGCACGCCGCCGGGTATGCGTCGAACCATCCGCCGAAGCGCCACGAGCGAGCACGACACCGGGCCCATCTCGAATCGAACCATCCGCCGAAGCGCAGATCCGCCGAAGCGACACGAGCGAGCCGTCGGGCAAGCCGCCGGGCCCGTCTCGAATCGAAACGATATACGCAAGCCGTCGGGCATGCCGCCGGGTATGCGTCGAACCATCCGCCGAAGCACCGCGAGCGAGCCGTCGGGCAAGACGCCAGGCCTGTCTCGATCCAAACCATCCGCCGAAGCGCCGTGAGCGAGCCGTCGGGCAACACGCTGGGCCCGTCTCAATCCAAACCATCCGCCGAAGCGCTACACGAGCGAGCCGTCTGGCAAGCCGCCGGGCCCGCCTCAAAGCATGTGCCGCCGCGCGAGCCGCCGCGCACACCGCGCCGTCCACCGAGCGATCCGTCGAGCAAGCCGTTGCCCCGGAGCCGCGTGCGATCCGGCACTCAAGCTACAGCCAGCGGGCGCCGCAGATATCGAACCGAACCCCTTAGATTATTCGCTGTGAATCCCCTAACGGTGGGTGAACTTGGAAGGAGGGTCATTGGGGAAGTTATTCTTGTATAATAATTGAACGCCGGTGACGACCGCGCGCGCCCCATCTCCTTCGTGACTATCGAGAAACCTGACTGGTTCGATATTACCGTCACTCCGACGTTGACTGGACGTCCTAGTGTCACACTCTTCCCTCATCCACTGATACGTTCGAAGCCCATTTGCAGCATGGTAGTCTCTAAGCATCTCCTTACTCCCACCCTTCAAATTTTCCAATTGTCACGAAACTGGCGCGACAGGCTTCTTGGTGCCGGCGCCAGTGCCACTCTCACCCTTGTCACCCTGCGGCTCGTCCTCGTTTCCGATACTGCAGCCATAGTCATCCTCCGCGCTTAGGCGCCTCGACCGATCTCCGCCATATCGCTCCGGTAGAGATATCCCCGACTGCTGGCCGGTCTAGACCTCTCTCCTTCATCTCCGTTATGTTACTTGCACGTCCTTTCTCCTGTCCGCTACGTTTGTGGTCTCAAATTGATTGAGCTTGCACGTCCTTCTCATATGTTTGTTACGAGTATTGTTTTTCCTTGATTAAGTTGTACATCAGTCTTCCTTTCCTTTACTGTTACTGCTTGAGCGTCCTTACTCCTGTTGCCGCAAGTAGAGTGTTGGCCGCGCGGCGGCTGAGTGCGATCACGTGTTTTCCTTGGACGCGGCGATCAAGTCATGATGTTAGACGGAGGAACTGTGTCAGTCTTGGGGGCAAGCTGTGATTCCAAAGAGGGAAGGAAAAGTATAAAGGAAGGGCACAGTAGCTAGTCTGCAGATTCTTCTCCACGCAATCTATTATCTCTCTCCACAGACCTACCTCTCTATCCCCGTGACCAGCACTGCGACCACCACTCCCCAAGAACAATGAGCCCACGCAAGGGGTGTGGGAAGAGCCACGAAGAGACCATGCCGGGCGTGATGGATACCGCAAGAACAACGAGCCCATGCAAGGCGTGTGAGAAGAGCCGCGAAGAAACCACGCCGGGCGTGACGGATACCGTGAGAACAACGAGCCCACGCAAGGCGTGTGAGAAGATCCATGAAGAGACCAGGTCGGGCGTGATGGATACTCCGAGAACAACGAGCCCACGCAAGGCATGTAAGAAGAGCCGTGAAGTGACCACACCGGGCATGATGGAGACCATGAGAACAACGAGCCCACGCAAGGCATGTGAGAAGAGCCGCGAAGAGACCACGCCGGGCGTGATGGATACCGCGAGAACACCAAGCTCACACAAGGCATGCGAGTACACCTGAAGTGTGAGTACGCCGGAAGTGTGAGTATACCGGAAGTGTGAGTAGGACCGCTTGTGCCGCAGACCCCGCCTACGTTGCCTGTCGAGACAAACGGAGAAGTCAAGGCAAGATCTTGACACTAGATTGCATCTCCCCATCGACACCTGACGTAGCAATACAGTGGCCTCCGAGGACGAAAACAGCGAGGATCTCCTCACCCTCAGAGAATTCTCGAGGGTCCCTGACGACTACCAATCCCCAAGCCTGGTAACCCCGGACCCCCCCACAAGGCCCCAGACGCCAGATTCACCAGAGCAAACCCAAAGAATGGGGGACGAAACAGGAGCAGGAGGGGCGGGCCCCACCTACTCACCACGGAGATGTTACAAGAAATCCTCTCGGCCAGAGAGACACCCCAAAGCAGTTACCCAAAGCTCTGGGACCCTGAACCATTCAAAGGAGACAAAGCAAAGTTCAAAACATTCTTGGCCCAGTGCGAGCTCAAGTTTAGGACAGAAGGAAACCGATTCAACGATGAAGACAAGAAAACAGCATATGCATCCTGCCTGCTATGGGGGGTAGCCTGGAATTGGGTGGAAACCTTCCTAAACCAGGAAGGAGGAATCAACCTGACATGGGAAGAATTAAAAACCAACATGAAGCACACCTTCGGCCAGGTAGACGTTGAGAAAATAGCGTTCGAGAAATTCCGGAAGATCCAGCAGGGAAATCGAACAGCGGCCACCTACTGGGCCGAATTTCAGCGAATCAAAGAAGACCTCCCATACGCGGACAACGTATGCATAGCACGATTCCAAGACGGATTACACCCCGAGGTAAAAAGGCACCTAGTCATGAGCGAAACCCCCGCCACAGTCTTGGTGGACTACGCCACTGCTGCCATCAAAACAGATAGCCGCCTATGCAACCTTGGAGTCATTAATCACCGACCTACCACCAGCCCAGAAGCGCGCTTCCACGTCCACACAAAGGAGCCTCCGGCGACGCCTTGGGGAGACCTGATGGACCTCGATGCCACCTGACGATTCAAATTCGCAAGGGGAACGCCGAACCGATTCCCACGACAAGTAATCTTGGGAGAATCTTACAACTGCAGAAAGAAAGGACATTTCGCAAAAGAATACCCCCAGCCCAGGAAAGAACGAGTTCCATGAAGACCATACTGGGCTGCAGAAGCCACCTTCGAGGAGACGACCGAAGAAGAACCGTCAGGAAACAACAACCCTCGGGAATAGGTGCCAACAAATACCACCTGAGGGAAACACCTGTTGTCAAACCCGAAGAAGACCCCCCGTACCTAGTACGAACCGCCAGATACGACCACGAGGAAAAAATTACGATCAAAGTACAAATCCAGGGGACAGACGGGAACGAATGCACCACTACAGCCTTGGTGAACAGTGGGGCATCAGAAAACTTCATCGATAAGGCCTATGCTGAGGCCAGCGGAATACCTATACAACAAAAAACAACGCCAAGACGAGTATTGACAGTCGACGGAAGTGAGGTCACCGGCAGGCCAGTAACCCACAACGCTCAGATCCACCTAACCATCAAGCATCACAAGGAGGACATCCGGCTACACTGCATCACGATCGCGAACGTCCCAATCATCCTAGGACTCCCATGGCTCAAACTCCATGACCCAGTAATAGGATGGAGGAATCACACCGTGAAATTCCACTCCGACCACTGCGTCGAGAAATGCCTACCCAGCTCACCAAGAGCCAACACAGTCCCAGAAGAAAAAGCCACAGAGCAAAACTATAAGAAAACACTGGCAGAAAAAGAGAACTGGGAAATCGGTGAAACAGACCCATGGGAGGTATGCCAGACAGTAATCGACAAAATCAAAGAGACCTGCAGGACGAGCAAGAAACGAATTCCCCTGGAATATCACGAATTTCTCGATGTATTCACTGAACAAGAACCAACGACACCCCCACCTTGCCGCATGCAGGACCATCATATCCCACTGGAGGAAGGGAAGACACCCCCGTATGAGCCACTGCGACCCCTGAACGAAGACAAAATGAAGGCCCTGAGAGAATACCTAGAAACCAACGAAAAACGAGGATGGATCTGGCCATTCACCTCCCCGGCTGGAGCACCAATACATTTCGTCAAGAAAAAGGATGGAGAACTACGCCTGTGTGTGGACTACTGGCAACTAAACAAAATCACAATCAAAAACCGGACACGGCTGCCACTGATCAACGAGTATCTTGATCAACTCTGAAGCACCACCATCTACACCAAACTCGATATATGAGATGCATACTACAATCTCCGCATTGCAAAGGGCGACGAATGGAAGACAGTGTTTTAAACTCGATATGGACTATACGAGTATTGCCTCATGCAGTTTGGACTCACCAACAACCCGGCATTCTTCCAAGGATGGATGAACGAGATCCTGAGTGACTATTTAGATATCTTCTGGGTGGCATATCTAAATGACATCCTGGTCTTCTCGCCTGACGAGGAAAAACACCAAAAACATTTCCGGGCAGTACTCACACGAGTACGGGACACCGGACTAACACTGAAAGCATCCAAATGTGAATTCCACGCCTTGGAAACTGAATATCTGGGATATGTCATATCGCCAGAAGGGCTCAGAATGGACGAAGAAAAGATCCGAACAATCAGAAACTGGAAGGAGCCAACAAACATCAAAGGGGTGCAGAGCTTCCTGGGTTTCGCCAACTTCTACCAAAGGTGTGACACTGGGGTTGTATTGTAACCGGAGTGTGGAGAGTATCAAAGGTAATCAGGCTACTTTCGATAATTCACAACGGAATAATCTTAGATTTTGTGTGTGGGTTCGATAGTAGTGGAGGTGAGGACGTTCGTGCTGATTCCCTTCCGTCGAGGTGAGAAATCTCTTTCTTTTTTATCCACGAGTGGGCGAGTGATAAGTGGCGATCCGGACCATACTTTTCTCGGGGGAGGCGTGCGTCTCCTCCTCGAGGTATGGGTAGGTCGGACTTGGATTCCTCCGAGGTGGCTGCACCTCTTTGGAACGTGGGTGGATTCATTGGTCATGGCCAGGGTGTTGATAAGGGAGATGAGTTTCCGTTTGTATTGCCGCATATGTGATGCGGCCGAGCAGCGACTCCGGCCCAAGAGCTCCCCGCTCACCCTGAGGTGAGGTGGTCTGCATGAGGGCCATGCAGCCGAGTGGGGTCTCTGGTCCAGAGCTTCCGTCCACCCTGAGGTGACGAGGCTTCCTCTCCCTGAGGTAGTGGGGCCACTTCCGGAACTGCATAAGAAAGGCAGCTGCTCGTTTATACAAATTGTTCCCCTCACTCTCGGAGTTCCAACTCCTGCGGCCGGTGTCTTGACTGAGGGCTAGACTCTGTTTCCTTATCTCCCGCCTAGACTCTCTGATTCCCTAGCCACGGCCTGAACCTCCTTCGTCCTTTAGCCACAGAAACTTCTCCTTCTAGCTACGTACTCGTGATAATTTGTTCAAGTGTAACACTACCTCCCCTCTCCCGTAGCCTCGTCCCGAGTGGTAATTCTTTCTCTCTAAGTGGCCCGTCTCTTTCTGCATGCGTTTTTCCGTGGGGTAACTTTTTGTGATGTGGTTGCCGTGACTGGTGGTGCCACTTACCGTGACTGCAGTCCTCCTCCCCTACAGCCCTCCCAGTTACCGGATCAGGACATGACTCTGTAATCCGTCGGCATGACTGGGCCCTCTGAGTAGGCCGGTGCGTACTCATACTGTCGTGTCATATTGAGTCGTACTCACTGCCACGCTGTGTCAAGGCTTGGCCTGCTCGGTGGGGTTCCGGGGTCGCAGTCGGCACAGGGAATTGGGAGAGACATGGTGTCCTTCGTGCTAGTAACCCGTATTCTCGGCAGTGACCGCGCCCACGTCCTTACGGGGGGAGACTAGTATGCTGGAGCAGTGACAGCGCTGTTGGGGACTCACTTCACCGCTTTTGTGCCACCTGCGCTGGTTCCGCCAGTTCGAGTGGGTCGCCGAGAGGTCGATATGTCTGTTTTGAATGGTTTTCCTAACTCTCAACGTTTTCCGTTTGCGTGCACTCCTCGCCAGGCGCCGGGTCGGCAGCTTTTTCGTGGTCATCCGAGCAGCGGGGCTTTCTGTCAGTCTCATAGTGTTTTTTGGTGCGAGAGTTCTTCGTCCCTTCAGCCCACTATTGCCAGGTCCTCGGTGAGCCGGTAATCCCTCGGTGCGTCTGGATTACATTGGTGAAACTCCCAGAGTTTCTCCAGGCCGCCTACTGAAAAGTTGTCGAATGGTTCTTCCGTCCAATCCTGGTGTTCTGGATAGTCGAGCCATTTGAGGTGGTATAGGATTCGTTTGTTATTTCCCCAGCCGCGTTCGACTGAAGACATAACCTCATCCACATTGTATTCCTCTGACTGTTCGATGTCGTCGGCCTCTCGCAACACCTTAGATGGGTCCGGAGGTGCTCGGTGCTCGCTGGTTCGGTAGCGTTCGAGCAGTGACACATGGAAAACGTTGTGTATTTTCCACTTGCGGGGAAGCGTGAGTCATACCGCGAGTGGGGAGATGATTTTCTCGATTTGGAAGGGACCGTGATTCTTGTGATCCAATTTCTTAGAGGGCCGGCGCGTTTTGATGTTGCATCCGCTGAGCATCACCAAGTCCCCTATTTGAAATGCTGGGGGTTGCTTCCGCATTGGGTCCGTATATCACTGCATTCGTTCCTGTGCTTCTTCCAGCCCTTTTCGGGATTTGTCGTGCATGGTGTTCATCCAATGGGCGTATACTTTGCTGGCCGGATTCAGAGGCTTCGTTGACGCCGGGTCCATGGCCATCGGGTGAAAGCCATAGTTAGCGTAGAACGGGGACATACCGTTTCCTGCTGTGATAGAGTTGTTGTATACGAACTCCGCCATTGGCAGCAGTTGTACCCAGTCGTTCTGTTCCTTCCCAACGAATGCGCGGAGATAGGCCTCGATCGTATGGTTGAGCCGTTCCGTCTGTCCATCGGTTTGCGGGTGGAACGCTGTTGACATCCAGGGCCGAATTCCGGACAGCCGTAGAAACTCCTTCCAGATTTCGGAAGTAAAGCGGGAGTCTCTGTCTGACACGATATCTGTGGGGAGGCCATGGAACTTCCATATTTCCTGGGCGAATACGACTGCTAAGTCTGCCGCTGTCTTTCCCTCCTTCCGTAGTAGGAGGAAGTGTGCCATTTTGGTGAACTGGTCGATGACTAGCCAAAGCTGGTCACATCCTTCCGATTCCGGGAGCTCCGTGATGAAATCCATGGCTATCGATTGCCAAGGTGCGTATGGGAGTTCCAGTGGCGAGAATAGTCCGTATGGCTGATGTCGAGAGGCTTTGTTCTGCTGACATTTCGGGCAGCTTTTGACAAAGTTGATGATTCGTTCGTTCGTCTTCGGCCACCAGAAGTTTCGTCGGATTAGTTCGATAGTCTTGTCCTGGCCCATGTGCCCGGCTACCTTTGTGTCGTGTTCTGATTCCATTATCTGCTGTATTAGACCGTTCGGGATTCAGAGTAGGTTCCTTCGGTATACCAAGCCGCCTTCGATTCTTATTTCCTAGACCTTCTGGTCCTTCGGTGCCGTCTCTCCTGCCATTGCCTCCTGTTTTATTGCTTGCTCGTAGTTGTTATCCTTTTTTCCTTCTTCCTTGACCTTTTCCAGGAATTCTTTTGACCATTTTCTTGTCGGGAGCGATGATAATCGGGCTGATGAGCAGATGAAGGTGCTTGCCAGACGTTCTTCGAAATGGTTTTTTCTCAAAAGCGACGTTATTGGCTGGTTTTCTACCCCCCCCTTTTCAGGGCGTTACTCCAAACGCCTAGAAAGGGCATCTGGTTTTCCATTTTGGGTTCCTGGTCGGTAATAGATTCTGAAATCAATGCCGGCCAGTTCTTGAGCCCAGCGGGCTTGTCGTCGATTCAGCACTTTCGTTGTTCTGAAGTATTCCAGGTTTTGGTGGTCCGAGTAGACCTGGACCTGGTGAGTCGCACCCTCGCAGTACCGTCTCCAGTGTTTGAAAGCGTCTACCACTGCCAGAAGTTCTTTGTCGTGGATTTTGTAGTTGATCTCTGCTGGCTGGAACTTTCTGGAGTGGAACGCCACTGGGTGTAGGCGGTTTTCCTCGTCTCGTTGTGATAGTACAGCTCCGATTGCGAAATCCGATGTGTCAGTTTCGATGATCACCGGCTTTGATGTGTCAAAGTGTGCTAAGACTGGTGCTGTTGTAAAGCGCTGTTTTAACTCCTTGAAGGCCGTCTCTGTTTCTGGATTCCAAGTCCATTCCTTTCCTGCCTCCTTTTTGGTCAACTCTGGTAGGGGTCTTGCTACTAGGGAGTAGTCTTGGAGGAAGCGTCGGTAGAAGTTAGCGAATCCGAGGAACGATTGGACTTCCGTGAGGGAGTTCGGTCTTTGCCAACTTAGCACTGCTTCCACTTTTTCCAGTGACATTTTGATCCCTTCTTGACCGATGATGTAGCCCAGGAATTCCACTTCCTGGGTTTTCCAGACACATTTTTCCGGTGAGACTGCTAGGCCGTTTTCCTGCAGCCTTCTCAGGACTTCTTTTACGGTGTTGTCGTGCCCTTCCTCCGTGTCAGCATAAACGAGTATATCATCCATGTAGGCCAACACACCGACGTCCAACATGTCAGAGAATATGTGGTTCATCATATCCTGGAAGGTGGACGGAGTGTTCGTTAACCCAAACGGCATCACTTGAAACTCGAAGAGTCTGTATCGAGTCCTAAACGCTGTTTTCCACTCATCGCCTTCCCGAACCTGGATAAGGTGGAGCCTGTTCTTGAGATCCATTTTTGTCAACCATCGGGCTCCTTGGACTCGATCCTGCAGTTCCTGCATCAGTGGTAAGGGATAACGGTTTGGGATTGTGATGCGGTTGAGCGCCCGGTAGTCCACGCATAGTCGGAGTCCTCTTCTGTGAGGTTTGGGTACAAAGAGGATCGGGGAGCCCGCGGGGGATGTGGAGCGTTTGATTTTTCCTGTTCGCTCCATTTCCTTTAGCCATTCTCGGAGAGTTTGGAGTTCTGCTTCCGACAGTGGGTAGATGGGTTCCCAGGGAGCCGTGCTGCCTTTCTGGAGGTCGATTTTGCAATCGTATGGGCGATGCTTGGGGAGAGCATCCGCTGCCTCCTTCCCCATGATTCTTAAGTATTGGCAGAATTCCTTCGGTACTGCCTTGATTGGGTCCTCATCTGATGCAGCCGAGACGTATCCTATGCAGCGGGCCGCTGGGTCCGTTGCTACCGTTTCGTCCCAGGTCAGGGAGAACTGCCCTACTTTGTGCTTGGTGCAGTTTTCCAAGCATTGGGCGCTGTTGAATCGTATTTCGTTGTTTGTCCAGGCGCCTTGTGGTGGGTGCGCCGTTACCCATTCGGAAGGGAGGAAGATGTGGCTTCCTGGGTCCATAGGTGAGACTTCTAATTTCTCCATGGAGTAGTGTCTTCGGTGCTGGATGAGCATAGGCTTTGCACAATATTGGTCTGCTCCTTTGACTGTTTCCCCTGTGAAATTCTCGATGCTGGGGGCGTGCTGATGTTTCTTCCGTACCAGGCCGAGCCGGCCCACTGTTTGTTTGTTGATTAAGGCTATCGAACAGCCTGTGTCTAGTAATGTGCTGATCCAGTGCCTTATATTGCCTTGGTGTAGCACCATTTCAATTACCGGGCGAGTGCCGCTGCAGGGCGTCCTTCTCGGTCTCTTTGGGGTTCCAGTACTTGTCCCTCGTTTTCCCGTTTTCGGGACGCTCCACATATTATTGCATAGGCCTAGGGCTGCGGGGGGACCCTGCCTTTTAAAAATCCGACTTGGAGTCCTCCCAGAGTGGTTGCACTGTGTCCGTGTCCATCGTTTCAACTGCCGCAACCTTCTGCTGCTTGTTGGTGGGTGCTGCCTACTCTGGTTCTTCCGATCGTTTCCGTTTTCCCTGTATTACGGCCGAGGCTTTCCAGGGGGCCGGAGGTAGTGCGGTTCCCTTTTTGGTGTTGAAGTAGAAGCATTCATAGGTCTTGTGGGTGCTTCTGCCGCATCTCCAGCAGTCATCCCGGTTCCGGCCGTATTCTTTCTGTTCTTTTGCCGGTACACCTGCTAGCGCAGCATCCTTCGAGGCCCATCTTGCCTGTTCTCCGTACTGGCTTTTTCGTTCCGTGGCACTGTCCTTCCAGAGGTCGGATTCTTTTGCATTTTCCTTGCCCCTTCGGGTGTTGTCAGAGCCTCCTTTGCCCTGAGCGTCTTTTTTCCGGTCGTCCTTGGGTGGCTGTGTACTCTTCACCAGCTCTCTTGCTCCTTTGAGGGCTTTCTTCTTCTCCACCTGTATTCCTGCCCTGTAAGTGGCTTGTAGGAACTGCTCATCTTCCACGAGGTCTTCTGGATTCTGGTTGAACCGCATATCCAGTAAGCTGTCCAGCATTGCCAAATCGATTTTTTCTTTCTATCCTTCCCCCGTAGCTCGTGCGAAGTTGTTGAGCGCTCGGAATTCCGTCATGTACGTCCTGATCGACCCTTGGTATTTCAATTGTCCTAACTTGAGCTGGGCATCTGCCGCTTCTCTTTCGTTATGGTATTCGGCCCGGATGGCTGCCGCGTAGTTGGTCCAGGTATCGTTGTCCAGGAGTTCACGGTACCGATGCAGGTGCCAGGCCAAGGCAGTGTCCGTCAAAAGTGTTCCGACCCAGGCGATCTTTTGTCGGTCCATCGTTTCAGGGTAGATTCCTAAGTACATGGTGACCGCTTCCCACCACTGATTGAAGGCGGTCGAGCTCTTCCCGTCGAAGGGTTCTGGGTTCTTCATCTTTAATCGGACAATATTTCCCTGTTCGGGTCGCGTCGGTCGGTCCTGCCGTGCCCGTTCCACTCCTTCTGCCACTAGCCGTACGAGGTCCTACATGGTAATCGTAGGCGCGGGATTCCTAGGTGGCGAAGGAGAGCAGGGGTGCCTGGCAGGCGGTCGAGGTGGTTCGGATGGCGGACCCGAAGGAGGTCCTGCCGATGATCCAGGTGGTGTCGAGGGGGGATTTCCTCCTTGTCCTGCCCCGGGCTCAGGTGCTGGTGGCCTTGGGGATATGTGGCGTCTGAGTTGCTCCAATTGCTGCCTCATTTCCAGTGTCGTGGGTACCGCCGGGGGTCTCTGTCGACGGGGCCTCAGTCCCGGGTTCAGTCGCAGCGGGCTTCCCAGCGATGGTGGTGAGTGGGCCGACGGGTCACTGGTGCTGGTCTGCTGGATGGGACTTCTCCATGCGGGTGGCCCCAGCGGCACTGGTGGCATTACGGGTAGCGGGATTCTGGTCGCAATATGTTGGATTTCTGCGCTTGCTTCCTGGAGTTGGTTTTCCAGGGCGGCCACCCGGTTCTGGTGTGCAGCTGCCCATAGCTCCACATTTCCCTGAAAGTTGGCCAGGTGTTGATTCCGGGCCATGTTAGCTTCCGCCAGAAAAGACAGGGCATCGTTTACCCGGGCCAGCTGAGTGGCCTGACATATTTGTCGCTCGTTGGCCTCGTTGGTTCGCTCGATGATGGCCTGCCAGACGTTTCTGGGGAGAGATTGGTACGCATTTGCCGCTTTTGACAGCTCACTACGTACCCATTCTTCCGCTATTTTTTCGTTAGCGTTGACTCGGCCATATACATACCTAGTGCCTTCTGCCAAGGTTTGGTAGGCTTGTTCAATTTCCCGCGTTCGTCAGTCGGTTCTATTGTAGGCATCACCACACAGCTCTGTGAGCCGTTGTAGGTCGCTCTCGGCTTGCCGCTGCTGGTTCAACAGGCTCCTGACCCAAACTGCGGGGTTGGCTATTTCCACCGCTTGTTCCGGCCTTGGTGTTCCATCGGTGATTTGGAGTAGGTCCCGGGGGGCCTCGAGCCGGAGCATGTTGAAGTCAGAAGAGGTCGTCATGGCTCAATAGCGGTCGGTGAAGTGTCCTGTGTAGATGGTTTCGTCGTCGGTGAAGTAATAGTCACAGAGATCCTGGAGCTCGTCTTCTGTGAACTCGGCGTTTTTGTGGCTGTGGGCGCAGTTGAGCCAGTATTGCGTATACCAGTTCCAGGGCTCATGGTCGCCTTCTTGGTAGGGCATAGGGACAGGTCCGTCGCTGAATGTATCCCACTGATCGTAGCCGGCTAACTCGCTGTCGATTGATTGGAACGTATATTTGAAGGAGTACTGTGACTTAGGTTCCAAGAAGGTAGATAGTTCAAGTAGGTAGAGGTGGTCTTCAAAGTAGGTGTCGTCGAAGCGAGTCATGAAAGTAGGGTGATTTTGAGATTCAAGATTATAGTGTGACACTGGGGTTGTATTGTAACCGGAGTGTCGAGAGTATCAAAGGTAATCAGGCTACTTTCGATAATTCACAACCGAATAATCTTCGATCTTGTGTGTGGGTTCGATGGTAGTGTAGGTGAGGACGTTCGTGCTGAATCCCTTCCGTCGAGGTGAGAAATCTCTTTCTTTTGTACCTACGAGTGGGCGAGTGAGAAGTGGTGATCCGGACCATACTTTTCTCGGGGGAGGCGTGCGTCTCCTCCTCGAGGTATGGGTGGGTCGGACTTGGATTCCTCCGAGGTGGCTGCACCTCTTTGGAACGTGGGCGGATTCATTGGTCATGGCCGGGGGGTTGATAAGGGAGATGAGTTTCCGTTTGTATTGCCGTATGTGTGATGCGGCCGAGCGGGGACTCCGGCCCGAGAGCTCCCCGCTCACCCTGAGGTGAGCAGGTCTGCATGCAGGCCATGCAGCTGAGCGGGGTCTCTGGTCCAGAGCTTCCGTCCACCATGAGATGACATGGCTTCCTCTCCCTGAGGTAGTGGGGCCACTTCCAGAACTGCATGAGAAAGGCAGCTGCTCGTTTATACAAATTGTTCCCCTCACTCTCGGAGTTCCAACTCCTGCGGCAGGTGTCTCGAACGAGGACTAGACTCTGTTTCCTTATCTCCCGCCTAGACTCCCTGATTCCCTAGCCACGGCCTGAGCCTCCTTCGTCCTTTAGCCACAGAATCTTTTCCTTCTAGCTACGCACTCATGATAATTTGTTCAGGTGTAACAGAAGGTTCATCAGAGACTATAGCAAGATTACGACGCCCCTCTCATCCCTCACAAGGAAGGACAAGTTATGGGAATGGGACAACAAGCAGCAGGAGGCGTTTGAGACGCTAAAGGGAGCAATGATCATGGAACCGATATTGCAAAACTTTGATCCAGAACAACCTGTCACCACCGAAATAGACGTCTCAGACCATGCCATAGGTGCAATCTGCTCACAACCCGACGCAAAGGGAATGCTGCATCCTGTAGCATCCTACTCAAGGAAACTCAAAGACCTGGAGTGCAATTACGACATCCATGATAAGAAGCTACTGGCGATAGTCGACGCACTACGAAAATGGAATACTTATTGTAAAACAACGGGAACAAAAATCACGATCCTCACCGACCACAAAAACCTCGAATACTGGAAAACAAAAAAAGATCTCAATTTGCGACAAGCCTGGTGGGGTGAGCAATTAGCTAACTATGACTTCATGATCAAGTATCGACCCGGGAAATTGGCCGGCAAGCCAGACATCCTCTCTAGAGAGTCAGGAGACTCTCTCTGGGAAGGGGATATGAAGCATCGACAGAACTACAGACAAATCCTGTTACCCGAAGAAGCATTCAAAGCACTCCAGGCCAATATAACGGAAACCATCAACCTCGAGATAGACAAGGAACTCCTGAATGAAATCCGGACACTAAGCGCAGCAGATAAAGAGATCCAAGAAATCCGGAGGAAAAAGGCGAGTGGGACCACCCGTGACGGGGAGATCGCGCTAGGGTTGTGCGAGGAAAACAGTGGGTTGCTAATGTACGACAGCCTCATATGGATCCCGGACAACGACACCCTGCGACTACGCATATTAAGAGACCACCATGACGCGCAAGCTGTAGGACACCCAGGCCGAGCAAGAACCCTGGAACTTGTTAGCCGAAATTTCTACTGGCCGGGGCAACGAAAGTACATCCACAGATACGTCGACTACTGTGACACGTGCCATCGCATCAAGCAAATCCACCACGCGCAATTTGGACTGCTAAAGCCACTCGAACTCCCACACCGACCATGGGACATGATATCAATGGACTTTATCACCGCGCTGCCAACAAGCAACGGAAAACACGCATTATGGGTAATAATCGATTGCCTCACAAAGATGGGACATTTCGTCGCCTGCCAGGGCACCATGGATGCTGAAGACCTAGCTGACCACTTCCTCCAACAAGTTATAAGACCCAACAGAGTGCCAAGCAGTATTGTATCAGACAGAGGGTCCCTGTTTACCTCCGACTTCTGGAAACGGGTAACGGAAGCACTCGGGATATCATGCAACCTCAGCACAGCCTTCCACCCACAAACGGACGGGCAAACGGAAAGAGCCAATGCTACCCTCGAGCAGTATCTCCGGGCATACTGCAACTACCAGCAGGACGACTGGGAAAGGTTGTTGCCAAATGCCGATTTCTGCTACAACAACACACAAACCGGAACCACAAAAATCACCCCCTACTTTGCCAACTATGGATATCACCCTCGTTTCCTGCCAGACCTCGGCACCTGGAAAGAGGAGACCCCGGAAGTGTCGGAATATGTTGCGGCATTAAGAAGGTTGCATGAAGAAATTCGAGCAGAGATCAAGAACGCCCAAATGTCTCAAACAGAGCAAGCCAACAAAGCACGACATCCGGACCAGGTACTGAACCCAGGCGACAGGGTCTGGCTACAAAGGAAACACATCTAGACAACCCGACCATCGAACAAACTGGACCACAAGCAGATAGGCCCATACACCATCCTCGAGAAGGTAGGCTCAAGAGCATATAAACTGGACCTACCAGCCACTGTCAGGATCCACCCAATTTTCCACATCAGCCTCCTCGAACCCACAGCCAGCACCGAACCCATCCCAGGACACCAACAAACACCGCCACCACCTGTGATCATCCAAGAACAGCAAGAGTGGGAAGTAGAGAAAATCCTCCACTCCCGACGCCATAGAAACCAGATCCAGTATCAAGTCAAGTGGACCGGTTTCCACGAACCCGATCGTATCTGGTATCCCGCACGCAACTTTGAGAACTCACCCGACCTCCTCCGCCAGTTCCACGAGGAATACCCTGAGAAATCCACACCCCAACTCTAAAAACCCGATATATCCAACACCGCCACTGTCGACTCCAACGACGACTGGACCTTCGCTGGCCGCAGCCACACCTCCGAGTTTCCCATCACAACCTCTGCCGATAACGAACAAACCGAACTACCCCCCAACGAACCCAACAATAACTGGGGTATTGCCGCCACCACGACCAACAGATGGGGCACCCCTCCAGCCACACCTTCGCCCTGGCTTTCTGCCAGAGGACAGCCCAGTACCAACGACCACGCATCCCTGCACTGGACGGCCTGCTACGATGACGACTGCAACACCCACCGCCAGAGCAAGGACAACAACTACCACCCGCGCCGAAGCCGCCGCCACCGAGCGACAAACTGCGACTGCCCGCTCCCACACCCTAACGAACTACTCGAAGTAACCTGCAAATGATGCCTCAACCCCATCAAAGCATGCGTGGACTGGCACCGAGGAAAGCGGGTCTGCCCCGAATGCCGGTTCCTCGTGAACATGGAAAACCAACACCTCCGCTGCAGCGCTGCAGCCCCACGTGAAACCTTGGTGGACATCACGCCACCACAGGAAGATCAGGAAAACATAAACCTCCCGGCCATGACTGCGGCACTAAAGGACGAGCAACTCGCCCTCCTGGTGGAAACCGTCACCATGATACATCAAACAACCACCCGGGAAGCCCGCCGCAATCACGTCGTACACCGGACGCTCACCCAGCGGATGAACGAGTTCCATTATGCGGACCAACAGCAACTCCAGCAGATGACCAACACCCTGGCAGCCATCATCACCGAACAACAGCGAATAAACGAACAACTCCAAGCCCAGCAGCAGGCTAGCCAGCCCATCCACATCTAGCGCACCCCCATCCGCCACTGGATCCTGACGACCCGACATGACCTCGCCGGAGCTTCGGTCTGGACAGGGGACGTACTGTCAGGAACCTGGCGCTACAGGCTCCTTGGCGCCGGCGCCGGTGCCACTCTCACCCTTGTCACCCTGTGGCTAGTCCTCGTTTCCGCTGCCGCAGCCACGGTCATCCTCCGCGCTTTGGCACCTCGACTGATCTCCGCCATATCGCTCCGGTAGCGATATCCCCGACCGCTGGCCGGTCTAGAAGCCTCTCCTTCGTCTCCATTATGTTACCTGCGCGTCCTTTCTCCTATCCGCTCGTTTGTTGTCTCCCATTGATTGAGCTTGCGTGTACTTCTCCCATGTTCGTTACGAGTATTGTTTTCCCTTGATGAAGTTGTACATCAGTCTTCCTTTCCTTTACTGTTACTGCTTGCGCGTCCTTTCTCCTGTTGCCGCTAGTAGAGTCTTCGCCACACGGTGGCCGAGTGCGATCACATGTTTTCCTTGGGCGCGGCGATCGAGTCATGATGTTAGACGGAGGAACTGTGTCAGTCTTGCGGGCAAGCTGTGATTCCACGGAGGGAAGGGAAAGTATAAAGGAAGGGCGCGGTAGCTAGTCTGGAGATTCTTCTCCACTCAATCCATTATCCTCAACCCCACCCCGACATTTTCGAACAGAACTCTTCTCTTCCGCCACCGATCTCAATAAAAACCCTCTCAAAACGATCTCTGCATCTCGGGCTTCAGCCTCATTAACTGAAGAACTGATTTGCACGGGTTCTGTTTTCGACCCTCCTTCGACCCCCCCCCTCTGTGGCACCCTTGGGCATTGCGTATCCAATCAACACGGCCTCACCAAACAAAATCATGTCTTCCTCCTCCCACTGTGGACAGGGCCCCATGGATGCCTTTGTCCGGCCGTGTGCAGCTGCAATCACTGAGCACCCCCAGCTCCTGCCTACTCGCTCCCGCTCACCCTTGAAACGCGCTTGCGAAGATAGTGAACCCCTCTCAGATAGCGACGAAGACGATGCCAATACAGAGAGAATGGACTTTCAGCATGCCGAAAATATCACTGCCACCCAGGCACTTGGTGATGAGATCCCGGCATATGTCACGCCACAGCTACCCCCTCTCTTAAGCGCGGAACATGCGGCTCTCCGCTCAGATTTCGAGATCATCACTCAAGCGGCTACGGAACGTCTTTACAGCCGAATCACCGAGGACATCATGAGATCGGTCATGAAATCAGCCGATGATGCTGCCATCGCCTTCAAGAAGACAACTGACCAGCTACACAGCCAGATCAGCTCCCTGGGTTCCCGTGTCACCCAGTTGCAACAACAGCTACTCGCATACCAGAAGCCCGCCCAGCCCCTAACGAAAGCGCCAACGGTAGCCCCAGCCAAGAAGACTCTGAAACTCCAGCTGACCAAGAAGGCTTCCACTGAAGGTGTGGCCAGGACAGCTGCTGCTGGAGTTGCGGATACCACTCCTCCAGTGCTGACGACTACTCTGCAAAACCCGTCCGCCAATACTCGCGGTTGGGAAACCGTACCTCAGAAGCCAAAGACAAAAGCTTTGACGCCGAAACTCATCCCGACAAAGTACCCACAAGCCGAACGTGAGGTGACATGTTTCTTTGAGAATGACAACACCAACAGTAACACGCATCCAGAAAAGACATACGCTGAGCAGCAGATCCTGGCGGATACAGCACTCCGTAAGATCAACTCGGCTTTTGTGGACAATAAAGACGTCTTTCTGCCACCCTTTATTCGCGCCCGCGTTACCATACGTGGCGCAATCATTTTTACCACGGGCAATGATCAGAACAATGTAGTCTATGAAGACTACATCACAATCATTAAGCATACCCTCTCTTACTTCGGAAATTGCGAAAAAGTGGAAATCGGGAAATGATTCAGTCAGTTCCTGCTGCATGGAGTTCTGACGCACCTCTCAATGCCTGAAATTTCGAATAGCATTACTACCAACTATCCGCAACTCGTACAGGGGCAGACGCCACGCTGGCTGACACCAGCAGAATACCGCAAGCATAAGGCAATATCTGCGATTGTCATGACGCTGACCGGTGATATCAAGAAAAATGCGATCAGACGTAAAAACCTTATTGTGTGCAACCGCGAATGCCAGTTGGATGACTACATCCCATACGGACGGAGCACCCAATGCCACAACTGCCAGACCTATGGACATCCTGCTGCGCTTTGCCTGAACGACGCCTGCTGTGCCGTCTGCGCTGGGCCACACAACAGCCGAGAGCATCCGTGTACCCTTCCCATTTGCAAGAAAGGCCCGACTTGCACCCACCCTCCAATCCATTGCGTGAACTGCAACGCGCCGCATAAAGCTAATGATCCAAATTGCCCTGAGCGAATCAAGCTTCGATCTTACAGCAAAGTTGCAACAACGGGAGACGCCCCCATGGCGGGAGTGGCCAACTAAATGGCCCTCTGCACCGTTGGGTCCGTACAGCTGCTGAACTGTGCGCGAGGCCAAGCAACGACAATTTCAGCATTGCAAGACTTCTCCCAAAAACCTGAAAACCTCACCTGCCTTCTTCAAGAACCATGGGTTGACAGACATGGGAACCCACCATTATTACCAGGATTCGATATCTTTACCCCCTCACCAACAAAGCCTGGATGCGTGACATAAATACGTCACGCACCGGGAATTACCGCAACCACAGTCTTTACTGCTCAAGATTCATTCTTGGGAACCACGATCACTACGTGACACAATCAGCAAACCTTCACCCTCTTTAACTTCTACTCCCCAGGATGGGCAGAGCTGCTGGCTGCAATCCTACCAACCCTCAAACTACCTACCAATTGCATACTGATCGGGGATCTTAACGCACACCACCTGTGGTGGCAAGGACTGCTTCTGCAAGCTGCTCGTATCTCTACTGCAAGTCACACAATTGCGAATTGGCTCGAAGACAACAACTTCTATCTACAGAACGAGCCGGCAATACCAACACACCACCCCAGGAATGGCGGACAGCCGTCTACCATCGACTTATACCTCTCCCGAGGTTCACCAACACAATCCATCTTGACACTCGCCGTGGACCATGAGACTACCTCGGACCACAGTGCTGTCACCATCACCCTATCCTTGCCACCCACCACAGCACCAACCATCCCCCGTCGATGTTGGCACAAGGCAAGCTGGGAAACGTTCGATTCCAGGATTCGATCTGCACGGATGGATCTCTCGCAACTCCAAGGCGTGGATGACACTCTGAGAGCGGTCACCAACATTACGCAGCTGATTCACAAGGCAGTTGACGAGGTGGTCCCCGTGAGGACGACCCGAAGGACAGTGGCACCCTGGTGGAACCACAGCCTTACACTGGCAAAGCAAAGCGTCAAGCGTGCAGACAGACCACCCGTCTACAACCCACCAACCTGAACCGTAAGGACAGCCAATACAAGCACTCCAAGTGGTCGACATTGGTACGAAGTGCAAAAGCGGCCTACTGTATCCACCAGCTCGAGACTACATCCACCAAAACAGTTTGGAAAACGGTCCAGTACCATAACACGCAGCATAAGCCAATCCCACCACTCGAGGGATGCTCTGACTTTAAGGGGAAATGTGAGGTGCTACGCAATGCACTCTTCCCTATGGTCAACACGGAAGACCGAACACCACTTCCAGCGAACCTTCTTACCTCCAAGAAAGACCTCTGCCATTACACACAGGAGGTCACAGCGTCAGAAACCCACTTGGCGGTCACACATTTGAAGTACGGTACTTCTGTCGGACTGGACGACATTACCTACAGCACTCTACGGCGCTTAAACAAGGCCGCCCCACATCTTCTCCCCCAGCTCTTCACGGCATGTCTCAGGTACGCTGCCCATCCACCGGAATGCAAAACCACCAACTGTGTTGTTGTCCCGAAACCTGGCAAGAAGCCATACTCGCACCCAAAGTCCTACTAACCGATCTCACTCCAGTCATGCTTTGGTAAACTACTGGAAGCTATCGTGGCAAAGCGTCTCTCCCATGCAGCCCTGATGTGTGGGGCGACTCACCCTTCACAGATGGGTGCCCAGTCAGAGAACTCTGCCATTGATGCACTGCTTCGCACAATCTCACCCATGGCAACCTGCATAAGCAAACGGAAAACTGGCAACCTAAATCCCACACGACCAGCCATCCTCATGCTCGAAATTGAGGGCGCCTTCAACCAGGTTCACCCGTCAACACTCCTGGAAATCAGGCACCAATGACGAATGCCATCATACCTGATCGACTGGGTGGCTGCATTCAATACCGACTGCAAAATAGCCCTCCGATTCAATCGACAGTCTGAGGAACCCCAGCCGTACCAGTGCGGCTTGCCACAGGGATCACCTATTTCGCCAATCCTCTTCCTCATTTATAGCAATGCCATGTTGGAAAAGCAACACCACCCCAGCAATGCGGTTGACACCTCTTATGTGGATGACGTTTGTATAGTACAAATGTCAACCACAGTCTCGAGAGCCAACACACTTCTCAAAGAACGTACCGAATGCCACTTGAGGAACGGCATACACCTTGGTCTCACCTTCGCAACGCCGAAGACGGAACTCCTCTACTGCCTCCCGCTTAACAGCAAAAATAAAAACAAGAGCCTCTCATCGCACCCACCCCTCCAAATGCTCAATACCACAATCTCAGCCAAACGACAAATCAAATACCTGGGAGTATTTATCGACTAGTCACTTACCTTCATTCATCACGCTACAATGGCAGCTGCCAGAGGATACAAAATTCTGGGGAGCCTGAGCTTCCTACGACACCGGTCCCGTGGCATTCCAGCTCATATCGCCCACCATCTGGCAATGACGGCAATTCTCCCAGCCATGTTCTGGGCGTCTCCAGCATGGTGGACTGACACACCGGTGGTATCTGCCACACTCAGCGTAACGTACAACACTGTTGCACAATGCATTACCAGCCTATGTCATGAACCTGGTGCGACAGGCTCCTAGGTGCCGCCGCGGACGCCGCGCTCACCCTCGCCACACTATGGCTGATCCTTGTCTCCGCCGCCACGGCCACCATCATCCTACGCACCTAGCCGCAGTATCCCAGCCGCTGCCAATATCGCGCCGGTAGCGATATTCCTCAGAACCTGGTCACGGGCCGCCCAGGATTTTCCCCGCTTGTTTACTTACTGTCTGCGTGTCTGCCTCGCTTTACTCTGTGTTATGTTTATTGCTTAGCACATTGCGCTTGACGTTTCCTTACTGTCTGCGTGTCTGCCTCGCTTTACTCTGTGTTATGTTTATTGCTTACCTTGTTGTTTCCCTACTGTTGTGTGTGTCTGTCTTGCGTATTGCGGGAGGATGAAGGGCCGAGTAGGATCGTGTGTTTGCTTGGGCGCAGCGATTGAGTCATGATGGCCTAGGGAGGAACTGTGTCAGTCTTGCGGGCAAGCTGTGATTCCACAGAGGGAAGGAAAAGTATAAAGGAAGGGTGCGGTAGCTAGTCTGGAGATTCTTCTCCACGCAATCTATTATCTCTCTCCACAGACCTACCTCTCTATCCCCGTGACCGGCGCTGCGACCATCCCTCCCCAGAACAACGAGCCCACGCAAGGCATGTGAGAAAAGCCGCGAAGAGACCACGCCGGGCGTGACGGATACCGCGGGAACAACGAGCCCATACAAGGCGTGTGAGAAGGGCCGCAAAGAGACCACGCCGGGCGTGACGGACACCGCGAGAACAACGAGCCCACGCAAGGCGTGTGAGAAGAGCCGCAAAGAGACCACGCCGGACGTGACGGATACCGCGAGAACAATGAGCCCACACCAGATGTATGAATATGCCGGAAGTGTGAGTAGGAGCGCTTGCTCCGCAGACCCACGCCTACGTTGCCTGTCGACACAGAACGGAGAAGTCAAGGCAGAATCTTGACACTAGATTGCGTCTCCCCCATCGACACTTGACGTAGCAACAAGAAAGACATGGTGGAGTCCTCGGACCCCCTCAACCTGAGCGAATTCAGAGACGTCCCTGATGACCAGCGAGCACCGAGTCCAGTAACCCCAGAGCAAAGATCCAGGCCACAGACCCCCGAGTCGCCAGAACAAACCAGAAGAATGACGGAAGGACCCCACCGGTTGACAATGGAAATGTAGCAGGCCCTACTATGGGCACACGACAGACCGCTGCAGACCAGCTACCCAAAGCTCCGGGACCCCGAACCGTTCGAAGGAGAAAAAGAAAAATTCAAAACGTTCCTGGCGCAGTGCGAGCTGAAGTTTAGAACAGAGGGAAATCAATTCGACGACGAAGAGAAAAAAACGGGATATGCATCCTCCCTACTCTGGGGGGTGGCATGGAACTGGGTGGAAACCTTCCTGAACCAGGAAGGAGGAATCAACCTAACCTGGGAAGAACTGAAAACTAACATGAGACATGCGTTTGGCCAAGTAGACGCAGAGGAAATCGCATTCGAGAAATTCCAGAAAATCCAGCAAGGACATTGAATGGCGGCAACCTACTGGGCAGAATTCCAGCGGATGAAAGCAGATCTCCCCTACGCGGACAACGTATGCATTGCATGATTCCGAGACGGATTACACCCCGAGATAAAAAGGCACCTAGTCATGAGCGAAATCCCCGCCACAGTCTTGGTGGACTATGCCAGCGCCGCTATCAAAACAGATAGCTGCCTATGCAACCTCGGAGTCATTAATCGCCGACCTACCACCAACCCAGCAGCGTGCTTCCACATCCAAACAAAGGAGCCTCCGGTGACGCCCCCAGGAGATCCGACGGACCTTGATGCCATGCGACGATTGAAATACGCAAGGGGAACACCGAACCGATTCCCACGACAAGTAATCACGGGAGAATACTACAACTGCGGAAAGAAAGGAGATTTCGCAAAAGAATGCCCCCAGCCCAGCAAAGAATGAGTTCCATGGAGAAGATCATACAGGGGCACGGAAGCCACCTTCGAGGTGACAACCGAAAAAGAACCGTCGGGAAACAACAACCCTCGGGAATAGGTGCCGACAACCACCACCCGAGGGAAACACCTGTTGTCAAACCCGAAGAAGACCCCCCGTACCTAGTATGAACCGCACGATGCGACCGCGAGGAAAAAATTATGATCAAAGTACGAATCCAGGGGACAGATGGGAACGAATGCACCACTACAGCCTTGGTGGACAGTGGGGCATCAGAAAACTTCATCGATACTGCCTATGCTGAGGCCAGCGGAATACCTATGCAACAAAAAACAATGCCAAGACGAGTATTGACAGTCGACGGAAGTGAGGTTACCAGCGGGCCGCTAACCCACAATGCTCAGATCAACCTAACCATCAACCATCATGAGCAGGACATCTGGCTACACTGCAACACGATCGGGAACGCCCCGATCATCCTGGGACTCCCATGGCTCAAACTCCACAACCCAGTAATAGGATGGAAGAATCACACCGTGAAATTCCACTCCGACCACTGCGCCGAGAAATGCCTACCCAGCTCACCAAGAGCCAACACAGTCCCAGAAGAAAAAGCCACAGAGCAAAACTATAAGAAAACACTGGCAGAAGAAGAGAACTGGGAAATCAGCAAAACAGACCCATGGGAGGTATGCCAGACAGTAATCGACAAAATCAAAGAAATCTCCAGGACGAGCAAGAAACCGATTCCCGCGGAATATCACGAATTCCTCGATGTATTCATTGAACAAGAATCAACGACACCCCCACCTCATCGTACGCAGGACCATCATATCCCACCGGAGGAAGGGAAGACACCCCCGTATGAGCCACTGTGACCCCTGAACAAAGACAAAATGAAGGCCCTGAGAGAATACCTAGAAACCAACGAAAAACGAGGATGGATCTGGCCATTCACCTCCCTGGCTGGAGCACGTATACATTTCGTGAAGAAAAAGGATGGAGGACTACGCCTGTGTGTGGACGACCGGCAACTAAACAAAATCACGATCAAAGATCGGACACCGCTGCCACCGATCAGCGAGTCTCTCGATCTACTCTCCAGCACCACCATCTACACCAAACTCGATATATGAGATACTTACTACAATCTCAGCATTACAAAGGGCGACGAATGGAAGACAGCATTTCGAACTCAATATGGGCTATACGAGAATTGCGTCATGCCGTTAGAACTCACCAATGCCCCGGCATCCTTCCAACGATGGATGAACGAGATCCTGAGTGACTATTTAGATATCTTCTGCGTGGCATATCTGGACGACATCCTGATCTTCTCGTCCAACAAGGAAACACACCGAAAACATGTCCGGGCAGTACGCGCACGAGTACGTGACACCGGAATAACACTGAAAGCATCCAATTGTGAATTCCATGCCATGGAAACAGCATATCTGGGAGATGTCATACCGCCAGAAGGGCTAAGAATGGACGAAGAAAAGATCCGAACAATCAGAGACTGGAAGGAGCCAACAAACGTCAAAGTGGTGCAGAGCTTCCTGGGTGTTGCCAACTTCTACCGAAGGTTCATCAGAGACTATAGCAAGATTACGAAATTCCTCTCCTCGCTCACAAGAAAGGACAAGTTATGGGAATGGGGCGACAAGCAGCAGGAGACGTTTGAGACACTAAAGGGAGCAATGATCACGGAACCGATATTGCAATACTTCGATCCGGAACAACCCGTCACCATCGAAACAGACGCCTCAGACTACACCATAGGAGCAATCTGCTCACAACCCGACGCAAAGGGAATCCTGCATCCTGTGGCATACTACTCGAGGAAACTCAAAGACCCGGAGCGCAATTACGACATCCACTATATGGAGCTACTGGCGATAGTCGATGCACTACGGAAATGTGATACTTGTTGTAAAACAACAGGACCAATAATCACGATCCTCACCGACCACAAAAACCACGAATACTGGAAAACAAAAAAAGATCTCAATTTGCAACAAGCCTGGTGGGGTGAGCAATTAGCTAACTATGACTTCGTGATCAAGTATCGACCCGGGAAATTGGCCGGCAAGCCAGACATCCTCTCTAGAGAGTCAGGAGCCTCTCCCTGGGAAGGGGATATAAAGTATCAACAGAATCACAGCCGAATCCTGTTACCCGAAGAAGCGTTCAAAGTACTCCAGGCCAATACAACAGAAACCATCAACCTCGAGATAGACAAGGAACTCCTGAATGAAATCCGGACACTAATCACAGCAGATAAAGATATCCAAGAAATCCGGAGGAAAAAGGCGAGCGGGACCACCTGTGACGGGGAGATCGTGCTAGGGTTATATGAGGAAAACAGCGGGTTGCTAATGTACGACAGCCTCATGTAGATCCCGGACCACCATACCCTGCGACTACGCATATTAAGAGACCACCATGATGCGCAAGCCGCAGGACACCCGGGCCGAACAAGAACCCTGGAACTTGTTAGCTGAAATTTCTACTGGCCAGGGCAACAAAAGTACATCCACAGATACGTCGACCACTGTGACACCTGCCATCACATCAAGCCAATCCGACATGTGCCATTTGGATTGCTAAAGCCACTCGAACTCCCACACCGACCATGGGACACGATATCAACAGACTTTATCACCGCGCTGCCAACGAGCAACGGAAAACACACGTTATGGGTAATAATCGATCGCCTCACAAAGATGGGACATTTCGTTGCCTGCCAGGGCACCATGGACCCCGAAGACCTAGCAGACTACTTCCTTTGACAAGTTAGAAGACCCCATGGACTGCCAAGCAGTATTGTATCAGACAGAGGGTTGCTGTTTACCTCAGACTTCTGCAAACGAGTAACGGAAGCACTCGGGATATTACGCAACCTCAGCACAGCCTTCCACCCACAAATGGACGGACAAATGGAAAGAGCCAATGCCACCCTCGAGCAGTATCTCCGTGCATACTGCAACTACCAGCAGGATGACTGGGAAAGGTTGTTGCCAATTGCCGAATTCTGCTACAACAACAGACAAACCGAAACCACAAAAATAACCTCCTCCTTTGCCAACTATGGATATCACCCTCGTTTCCTGCCAGACCTCGGTACCCAGAACGATGAGACCCCAGAAGTGTCGGAATATGTCACAGCATTAAGAAGGTTGCATGAAGAACTTCGAGCTGAGATCAAGGAAGCCCAAATGTCACAAGCAGAGCAAGTCAACAAAGCATGACATCCGGACCTGGTACTGAATCCAGGCAACAGGGTCTGGCTACGACGGAAACAGATCCGGACAACCCGACCATCGAACAAACTGAACCACAAGCAGATAGGCCCTAACCCAATCCTCGAGAAGGTAGGCTCAAGAGTGTATAAACTGGACCTACCGGCCACTGTCAGGATCCACCCAGTCTTCCACATCAGCCTCCTCGAACCCACAGCCAGCACTGAACCCATCCTGTGACACCAACAAACACCGCCACCAGCTGTGATCATCCAAGAACAGCAAGAGTGGGAAGTAGAGAAAATCCTCGACTCCCGACGCCATAGAAACCAGATCCAGTATCGTGTCAAGTGGACCAGTTTCCTCAACCCCGATCGTACCTGGTATCCTGCGCGCAACTTTGAGAACTCACCCGACCTTGTCCGCCAGTTCCACGAGGAATACCCTGAGAAACCCGCACCCCAACTCTAAAAAACCCGATACGTCCACCACTGCCACTGTCGCCACCAACGAAGGCTGGACCTTCGCTGGCCGCAGCCGCACCTCCGAGTTTCCCATCACAACCTCCACCGATAACGAACAAACCAAACTACCCACCAATGAACCCAACAATGACTGGGGCATTGCCGCCACCATGACCGACGGATGGGGCGCCTCTCCAGCCGCACCTTTGCCCCCTCTGTCCGCCGCAGGACAGCCCCATACCAACGACCACGCATCCCTTCGCTGGACGGCCTGCTACGATGACTACTGCAACACCCACCGCCAGAGCAAGGACAACAACTACTACCCGCGCCGAAGCCACCGCCGCCGAGCAACAAACTGCGACTGACCGCTCCCACACCCTAAGGAACTACTCGAGGTAACCCGCAATGACGCCTCAACCCTGTCAAAGCATGTGCAGACTGGCACCGAGGAAAGTGGGTCCGCCCCGAATGCCGGATCCTCGTGAACATGGAAAACCACCACCTCCGCTGCAGCGCTGCAGCCCCACGTGAAACCTTGGCGGACATCATGCCACCACAGGAAGATCAGGAAAACATAAACCCCACGGCCGCGACTGCGGCACTACAGGGCAAGCAACTCGCTCTCCTGGGGGAAATCGTCACCATGATACATCAAACAACCACCCGGGACACCCACCGCAATCACGTCGTACACCGGACGCTCGCCCAGCAGATGAACGAGTTCTACTACGCAGACCAACAGCAACTCCAGCAGATGACCAACACCCTAGGAGCCATCATCACCGAACAACATCAAATGAACGAACAACTCCAAGCCCGGCAGCAGGCTAGCCGGCCTGTCCGTATCTACCGCACCCCCATCAGCCGCCGGACCCTGAAGACCCGACATAACCTCGCTGGAGCTTCGGTCTGGACAGGGAACATACTGTCACGAACCTTGCGCGACAGGCTCCTTGGCACCGGCCCGGTGCCACTCTCACCCTTGTCGCCCTGTGGCCCGTCCTCATTTCCGCTGCCGCAGCCGCGGTCATCCTGCGCGCTTAGGCGCCTTGACCGATCTCCGCCATATCGCTCCGGTAGCGATATCCCTGACCGCTGTCCGGTCTAGACCTCTCTCCTTCATCTCCGTTATGTTACCTGCGCGTCCTTTCTCCTGTCCGCTACGTTTGTTGTCTCCCATTGATTGAGCTTGCGTGTCCTTCTCCCATGTTCGTTACGAGTATTGTTTTCCCTTGATTAAGTTGTACGTCAGTCTTCCTTTCCTTTACTGTTACTGCTTGCGCGTCCTTTCTCCTGTTGCCGCGAGTAGAGTGTTGGCCGCGCGGTGGCCGAGTGCGATCACGTGGTTTCCTTGGGCGCGGCGATCGAGTCATGATGTTAGACAGAGGAACTGTGTCAGTCTTGCGGGCAAGCTGTGATTCCACAGAGGGAAGGAAAGTATAAAGGAAGGGCGCAGTAGCTGGTCTGGAGATTCTTCTCCACGCAATCTATTCTCTTCGACAACCCCCCCACATTTTCGAAAAGAACTTTCCTCTCCCACCATCGATCTCACCGAAAACAACCTCAAAACGATCCCTGAGAATTGGCCGACAGCCTCATTAGCTTGAAAGCCGATTATCTCGAGTTTCGTTTCTGACCCTCCGTCGACCCCCCCCCTGTGGTGCCATTGGGCCTGCGT
>Ga0307508_10001047_pt1 | contig 32004 bp, 30 predicted proteins | sample 9_EM_MG_FD_203089 | JGI IMG/M metagenome (GOLD analysis project Ga0307508, IMG submission 203089) | Populus trichocarpa ectomycorrhiza microbial communities from riparian zone in the Pacific Northwest, United States - 9_EM | ecosystem: Host-associated > Plants > Roots > Unclassified | place...
AATACCTGACCAAGCCCCTGCAACTGCATCTGCTGAAGGCCGCGCTCGCGAAGTGGCTGCCGCGCGCCGACACCGACTCGCAGCCCGGCGAGTTGCACGACGAGCCGGGCCGCGCGCCGCCCGCGCAGGCGGTCGACGTGGCGGTGCTCGAGGGCATCGTCGGCGACGACCCGCAGGTCGTGCAGCGCTTCCTGGGCGACTACCGCAGCGCCGCCGCGCGCCTGGCGACCGAGCTGCGCACGGCGCGCGACGCCGACGACCTGCGGCAGATCGGCGCGATCGCGCACAAGCTCAAGTCATCGTCGCGCTCGATCGGCGCGCTGGTGCTGGGCGACTTGTGCGCCGGGCTCGAGAACGCGTGCCGCACCGGCGCCCGCGACGAGGTCGCGCAAGGCATCGTGCAGTTCGAGGCCGCGCTGCGCGATGTCGACGCGCAGATCGCCGTGCTGCTTCGCGCCCGGGCGTGACGCCGGCGCGCTGCCACCGCTGCGCTCAGCCCGCGCGCTTGCGCGGCGCCTGCAGATACGCCCCCGACTTGAACAGCTGCGCCTCGGCCTGATCGATGCGCTTCACGACCGACTTGCCGGCGCGGCTTGCGAGCAGCTCCAGCAAGGCTTCGGTGACGGCGACACCGGCGGCGATCGACGGGAAGAACGACGGGCTGCGGATCGCGAACAGCAGCGTCTCGTCGGCCAGCAGCGACAGCGGCGAGGCCACGCTGTCGGTCACGGCCAGCACCTTGCAGCCGGCCGCCTTCGCGGCCTGCGCGGCCAGCAAGGCCTCGCGCGAGTACGGCGCGAAGCTGATCACGACCAGCGCGTCGCCCTTGGCCAGCGCGCGGTGCTGCATCTCGAGCGAGCCGCCCGTGCCGTCGATGAGGTGCACGCTGTCGCGGAAGATCCGGTAGACATAGACGAACGAGAACGCGATCGGAAAGCACGCGCGAAAGCCCGCCGCGTGCACCGCGCCGGCCTTCTCGAGCAGCGCGCACGCGCTGGCCAGCGTGGCGTCGATCTGGCGCTGCGTGATCTCGAGGTTGCGGCGCTGCACCTCGAACATCTCGCCGGTCAGCGTGCTGTCCTTCACGCGGCCGACGAGGTGCCTGGCGCGTGCGCCGTAGGCCTCCGGGCCCAGGCCCATCTCGGCGGTCAGCGCCGTCTTCAGCTGCGGCCAGCCGGCGTAGCCGAGGTGCTGGGCGAAGCGCACCAGCGTAGCCGGCGTGCTGTCGGCGCGCGTGCCGACGGTGCGCATCGAGCTGGTGACGATGTCGTTCGGGTGGTCGAGCACGTACCTGGCCACCTGCTGCATGGCCGGGCTCAGCTCGGCGAACTGCCGCCGGAGGTCTTCGCTGACGCTCATGGGTGCACCTTCCTTCTCTCACGGTGCCTGGAACAAATGTACTGGCGGATCGGCATGTGTTCCAAATTATCCTTGACGCAACAAATGTTCCATTCAACAATCTCGCCAACGCTTTTGTTCCACCGCACCGCGAGCCGGCGATGACCCACGTTTTCCACCGTCACCTGCGCCACACCCCGCCGACCGCCGTGTCCGCCAGCGGCATGACGATCCGCGATGCCGCGGGGCGCGACTACCTCGATGCCTCGGGCGGCGCGGCGGTGTCGTCGCTGGGCCACGGCCACCCGGACGTGATCGCGGCGATGCACGCGCAGATCGACCGCCTGGCCTACGCCCACACCAGCTTCTTCACGACCGAGGTGGCCGAGGCGCTGGCCGACGAGCTGATCCGCGGCGCACCGGCCGGCATGAGCCATGCCTACCTGGTGAGCGGCGGCTCCGAGGCGGTCGAGGCGGCGCTGAAGATGGCGCGCCAATACTTCGTCGAGATCGGCCAGCCGCAGCGCACCCACTTCATCGCGCGGCGCCAGAGCTACCACGGCAACACGCTGGGCGCGCTGGCCGTCGGCGGCAACGAATGGCGGCGCGCACCGTTCGCGCCGCTGCTGGTGCAGGCCACGCACGTGGCACCGTGCTACCCGTACCGCGAGCAGCGCGCCGACGAAACGCCGCAAGCCTATGGCCAACGGCTCGCGGACGAGCTCGAGGCGGCCATCGTCGCGCAAGGGCCTGAGCGCGTGATCGCCTTCGTCGCCGAGACGGTCGGCGGCGCCACGGCCGGCGTGCTGACGCCGGTGCCGGGCTACTTCAAGGCGGTGCGCGAGGTCTGCGATCGCCACGGCGTGCTGCTGATCCTCGATGAAGTGATGTGCGGCATGGGCCGCACCGGCACGCTCTACGCGAGCGAGCAGGAAGACATCGTTCCTGACCTCGTGACGATCGCGAAGGGGTTGGGCGGCGGCTATCAGCCCGTGGGCGCAGTGCTCGCGCAACAGCGCATCGTCGACGCGATGTCGCAAGGCAGCGGCTTCTTCCAGCATGGCCACACCTATCTCGGGCACCCGGTCGCATGCGCGGCGGCGCTCGCGGTGCAGCAGGTGATCCGGCGCGACGGCCTGCTTGCGAAGGTGCGCGACGACGGCCTCGCGTTCGGCGCGATGCTCGCGCGCTCGCTCGGCGATCACCCGAATGTCGGCGACATCCGCGGGCGCGGCTTCTTCTGGGGCATCGAGCTGGTCGCCGATCGGCACAGCAAGCTGCCCTTCGATCCGGCACTGAAGCTGCACGCGCGGATCAAAGCGGAGGCGATGGCGCAAGGGCTGCTGTGCTACCCGATGGGCGGCACGGTCGATGGCCAACGAGGCGATCACGTGCTGCTCGCGCCGCCCTTCATCGCGTCACGCCGCGATCTCGAAGACATCGCCGCGCGCCTCGCGTCGGCGATCACCGCCGTCACCCGTTCCATCATTCCCACTCGCTGAGGTCACCATGCCCCTGCCACGTCTGTCGATCCCCGGCGCTGCCTTCGTGGCCGCCGTCACCTGCTTGTCCATCATCGGTGCCGCGCACGCGCAAGAAGCGAGCACGCTCGCGAAGATCAAGGCCAGCGGCGCGATCACCTTCGGCTATCGCGAGGCCTCGTTCGGGTTTTCCTACCTCGACGGCGGCGCGAAGCCGGTGGGCTACAGCATCGACATCTGCAACCGCATCGTCGAGGCGATCAAAACCGAGCTGAAGCTGCCGGCCGTCGAGATCAAGTACCAGGCCGTGACCTCGGCGAACCGCATCCCGCTGGTGCAAAACGGCACCGTCGACATCGAATGCGGCTCGACCACCAACCTGGTCGAACGCCAGAAGCTGGTCGCGTTCTCGCCCGACATCTTCCGCTACAACGTGCGCACCTTGGTGAAGACCGACTCGGGCATCAAGAGCATCGCCGACCTGCAGGGCAAGACCGTGGTGACGACCGCGGGCACCACTTCGTTCCGGCTGCTGCGCGAGGCCGACAAGGGCCGCAGCCTCGAGGTCACGCAGCTCGCCGGCAAGGACCACACCGATTCATTCCTGCTCGTCGAGAGCGGCCGCGCACAGGCTTTCGTGCTCGACGACATCCTGCTGGCCGGGCAGATCGCGAACGCGCGCAACCCGAAGGACTTCGCGATCGTCGGCGAGAGCCTGCGCACCGAGAACCAGTCGCTGATGTTCCGCAAGGACGACCCGGAGTTCAAGGCGGTGGTCGACCGTGTCGTCGGCGGCATGATGAAATCGGGCGAGATGGAGAAGCTCTACAACCGCTGGTTCATGTCGCCCATTCCGCCGAAGAACATCAACATCAACTACCCGTTGAACGCCGAGACCAAAGACGCGTTCGCGAATCCGTCGTCCAAGGGGGTTTGATCTGACACGCTGCTTTCGTCCATGCCACGCATCGCCCTGATCCACGCACTCGCGCACTCGGTCGAGCCGATCAACACGGCGCTGGCGCGCGACTGGCCCGAGGCGACGCGCATGAACCTGCTCGACGACAGCCTCTCGGCCGACCTGGCGCGCAGCGGCCACGGGCTGGACGCCGCGATGCACGAGCGCTTCCAGCGCCTCGCACAGTACGCGCTCGACAGCGGCGCGAACGGCATCCTGTTCACCTGCTCCGCGTTCGGCCCGTGCATCGAGGCGGTCGCGCGGCGCCATCCGTCGGTGCCGGTGCTGAAGCCGAACGAGGCCATGGTGGCCGAGGCCTCGGTCGGTGCCGGCACGCTCGGCCTGATCGCCACCTTCGAGCCGACGCTGCGCTCGATGCCGGCCGAGTTCCCGGCCCACGTCGCGCTCGACCTGGCGCTGGCAGCCGGCGCGCTCGAGGCCTTGAACGAAGGCGATGGCGCGCGGCACGACCAGCTCATCGCCGCGCAGGCCGCCCGGCTGCGCGAGCGCGGGTGTACCCGCATCGCGCTGGCGCAGTTCAGCATGGCGCGGGCGCGCAGCGCCTGCGAGGCGGCGTCCGGGCTGCCGGTGCTGACCAGCGTCGACAGCGCGATCCGCAGGCTGCACGCGCGCTTGTCCTGATTGAGCGGCGCGCGCACTGCGCACAGAATTTGCATGCCGTGTCGGCATGTCTGTCCTGGAGCCCGCTCGATGATGCCGATGAACCCCCTGAAGAACGCCGGTCGCGCACTCGCCGGCGCTCTCGCCGCCACGCTGCTGATCGCCCTGCCCGCGCAGGCGCAGGACACGCCGATCAAGTTCCAGCTCGACTGGCGCTTCGAAGGCCCGGCCGCGATGTTCCTGGTGCCGGTGGCCAAGGGCTACTTCAAGGCCGAGAAGCTCAACGTCAGCGTCGATGCCGGCAACGGCTCGGGCGGCGCGGTCACGCGCGTGGCGACCGGCGCCTACGACATGGGCTTCGCCGACCTCGCGGCGCTGATGGAGTTCCATGCCAACAACCCAGGCGCCGCGAACAAGCCGGTCGCGGTGATGATGGTCTACAACAACACGCCGGCTGCGGTGCTGGCGCTGAAGAAGTCGGGCATCAAGACACCGGCCGACCTCAGCGGCAAGAAGCTCGGCGCGCCGGTGTTCGACGCCGGCCGCAAGGCCTTCCCGATCTTCGCGAAGGCCAACGGCATCAGCAACGTCAGCTGGACCGCGATGGACCCGCCGCTGCGCGAAACGATGCTGGTGCGCGGCGAGGTCGATGCGATCACCGGCTTCTCGTTCACCTCGCTGCTGAACATCGAGGCGCGCGGCGTCAAGGCCGACGACGTGGTGATCCTGCCCTACCCCAGCCACGGCGTGAAGCTGTACGGCAACGCGGTCATCGTCGGCGAAGACTTCCTGAAGAAGAACCCGGCCGCGGTGAAAGCCTTTCTGCGCGCGTTCACCAAGGGCATGCGCGATGTGATCGCCGACCCGAAGGCGAGCATCGCAACCGTGAAGGCGCGCGACGGCATCATCGACGTCGCACTCGAAGAGCGCCGCCTCAAGCTCGCACTCGACGCCACCGTGCTCACGCCCGACGCGCGCGCCGAGGGCTTCGGTGAAGTGACCGGCCCGCGCCTGAGCCTGATGGCGAGCCAGGTCTCGGACGCCTTCGGCACCAAGGAGCGCGTCAAGCCCGACGCGGTGTGGAACGGCGGCTATCTGCCGACCGCCGCAGAGCGCAACATCTTCCCGGCCGCGAAGCGTTGACGGGTGCGCCGGGTGAACGCGCGGCGGCCGTCATGAGCTCGAACGCGGGCACGCGCCCCTTCGTCGATTTCGACCAGGTCTGGCTCGCCTACAACGACGAGCTGCAGGCGAAGGGCCAGTACGCGGTCGAAGACATTTCGCTGCAGGTGACCGAGGGCGAGTTCATCGCCATCGTCGGACCGTCGGGCTGCGGCAAGTCGACCTTCATGAAGCTCGCGACCGGGCTGCGCATGCCGAGCCGCGGCACGATCCGGATCGACGGCGCGCCGGTCACCGGGCCGCTGAAGATCAGCGGCATGTCGTTCCAGGCACCGTCGCTGCTGCCGTGGCGCAGCACGATCGACAACGTGCTGCTGCCGCTCGAGATCGTCGAGCCGCACCGCACGCAGTTCAAGGCACGGCGCGCCGAGTACCGCGAGCGCGCGCAGCAGCTGCTGCGCAGCGTCGGCCTCGCCGGCTATGAAGACAAGCTGCCGCACCAGCTCTCGGGCGGCATGCAGCAGCGCGCGTCGATCTGCCGCGCGCTGATCCACGAGCCCAAGATGCTGCTGCTCGACGAACCCTTCGGCGCGCTCGACGCGTTCACGCGCGAAGAGCTCTGGTGCACGCTGCGCGACCTGTGGACGGCGCGGCGCTTCAACGTGATCCTCGTCACCCACGACTTGCGCGAAAGCGTGTTCCTCGCCGACACGGTGTATGTGATGAGCAAGAGCCCGGGGCGCTTCGCCGCGCGCCGCCACATCGACCTGCCGCGGCCGCGCGATCTGGAGCTGACCTACACGGCAGCCTTCACCGACATCGTCCACGAGCTGCGGGGCCACATCGGCGCCATACGTCAAACAAGCGCGGCGGCAGCACCATGAACAGCAAATTGCGTGAGCGTTGGGCACCCGTTCTCACCGCAGCGGCGCTGCTGGCGGTTTGGCAACTCGGCTGCTCGCTGTTCAGCATCGCCGACTACATCTTCCCCAGCCCGCTGACGATCGTGCAGGCGATGCGCGAATTCGCCGGCCCGATCGCCGAGGCGGCCTGGAAGACCTTCTGGGTCACGATGCTGGGCTTCGCGATCGCGATCGTCGTCGGCGTGCTGCTCGGCTTTCTGGTCGGCTCGTCGAGGCTCGCGTATGCGGCGCTGTACCCACTGCTGATCGGCTTCAACGCGGTGCCCAAGGCGGCGCTCGTGCCGATCCTGATCGTGTGGTTCGGCATCGGCCTCGGGCCCGGCATCCTGACCGCGTTCCTGATCTCGTTCTTCCCGATCACCGTCAACATCGCGACCGGCCTGGCCACGCTCGAGCCCGAGCTCGAGGATGTGCTGCGCGTGCTCGGCGCGAAGCGCTGGGACGTGCTCGTGAAGGTCGGCCTGCCGCGCTCGATGCCGTACTTCTACGCCTCGCTGAAGGTCGCGATCACGCTCGCCTTCGTCGGCACCGTGCTGGCCGAGATGACGGCCGGCGATTCCGGCATCGGCTACCTGATGCAGACTGCGGGGTCGCAACAACGCATGCCGCTCGCGTTCGCCGGGCTGGTGGCGATCGGCGTGATGGCCATGACCATGTACGAACTTTTTTCGGTGATCGAGAAGCGCACCACCGGCTGGGCGCATCGGGGCACGCAAGGTGGCTGACCTCGACCCCGCCAACGAACAGATGGCGCGCCATCTGCGCGCCGCCAACGCGATTGCCGACCGCGCCCTCGCCGCCGGCCACCACCCGTTCGGCGCGCTGCTGGTCGGCGCCGATCACGAGACCGTGCTGATCGAACAAGGCAACGTCGACAGCGTCAACCACGCCGAGGCCGTGCTCGCACGCAGCGCCGCCGCGACCTGGTCGCCCGACGAGCTCTGGCGCTGCACGCTCTACACCACCGTCGAACCCTGCTGCATGTGCGCGGGCACGCAGTACTGGGCCAACATCGGCCGCGTCGTCTACGGCATGGACGAGAAGCGATTGTTGGAATTCACCGGCAACCACGCCGAGAACCCGACGATGGACCTGCCCTGCCGCGAGGTCTTCGCGCACGGCCAGAAGCGCATCCGCGTGCACGGCCCGGTGCCCGAGGTCGAGGCCGAGATCGCGGCGCTGCACGTCGCGTTCTGGCGGCGCGCTCGTCCCTGATGGCCTGGCAGGGCTCGCTCGCGCTGGCCTACCGCCGCGACGAGATTCACGGCGCGGCGCGCACCGTCGTGCGCGACCGCCACGATGGCCCGCTGCGCGTGCTCGCGAGCCTCTACCCCGAGGCGCCGGCCGTCTGCCACAACGTGCTGGTGCACCCGCCCGGCGGCCTCGTCGGCGGTGACGTGCTCGGCATCGACGTGACGCTTGCGCCCGGCGCCCACGCGCTCATCACGACCCCCGGCGCGACGCGCTTCTACCGCAGCACCGGCGCCACCGCGACGCAGCGCCTGCACGCCACGCTGGATGAGGGTGCGCGCCTCGAGTGGCTGCCGCTCGAGACGCTCGCCTACAGCGGCTGCATCGCCGAGAACGCGATGCGCTTCGAGCTCGCGCCCGGCGCCGAAATGATGGGTTGGGACGTGCTCGCGCTCGGCCTGCCGGCCTCCGACCAGGCCTTCGTGCGGGGCCGCTTCACGCAGCGCATCGAGCTGCCGGGCCGCTGGCTGGAGCGCGGCGTGATCGATGCGCACGACACCCGCCTGCTCGACTCGCCGCTGGGCTGGGCCGGGCAGCGCGTGATGGGCACGCTGTGGTTCGCCGCCGGCAGCGCGTTGACCGCGCCGCGCCGCGACGCACTGCTCGAGGCCGCGCGCGCCGCGGTCGGCGACGACGCCTTGCAGGCGAGCGCAGGCGTCACCGCCGTGCACGACGGCATCGTCGTGCTGCGCGTTCTCGCGCCGCGCGTCGAGCCGGCGATGGCGCTGTTGATCCGCGTCTGGAGCGCGTGGCGCGAGTTCGCGTGGCAACTGCCGGCGTGCACGCCGCGCGTGTGGCGCACCTGATCACGCGCGGCATGGCGGCGTGACTTCCTGCGCAGCCGGCGCTCACCGCAGCGCGGCGCCGGTCCCTAGAATTTTGTCGATGAACACCACGCGCCTGCCCCTGTTCGCGCCGCTGGCACTCGGGGCTGCGCTGCTGTTCAGCCAGGCCGCGCAGGCGCAAGCGATCAACAAGTGCGTGATCGACGGCCGCCTGGTCTACCAGGCGAAGCCGTGTGCACTCGAACCGCGTGCCAGCGCAGCATCGGCGCCGATCGCGGTGGCATCAGTCAACCCGGCCGCACCGAAAAAGAAGACGCTGGCCGACGTGCTGCGCGAACGCGACGGCAGCGCACCCGCCCCCACCGCGTCGCACGAGCCGCAAGGCGATGGCGCGAACCTGCTGCGCTCGCGCATGGGCGCGCTCTGACGGGGCACCCGGCAGCGGAGTACCGCCGCCACCCGCCGAGCGGGTACTCAGGCCGCTTGGGAGCGGCCCGGCGCTGGCCTGAGGCGCAGTTCGACGGCGTTTCGCTGCGTCAGTCGTTCGCGAAGCTGTACGGCCCGCCGCGCTCCAGCGCCTTTTGGTAGGCCGGGCGCGCGTGGATGCGCTTCAGGAACGCCATCAACTTCGGCCGGCTCGCATCGAGCCCTGCGCGCTGCGCCGAGGCTTCGATCGGGAAGCTCATCTGGATGTCCGCCGCGCTGAATTCGGCACCGGCAAACCACGCGGTCTTGCCGAGTTCGGCCTCCATGAAATCGAGTTGACGCTTCAGGTTCGGGTCGACCATCGCGGCCAGCACCTTGTTCGCGAGGCCGCGCGCGATCGGCTTCGCGAAGAACGGCATCGGCGTGACCTTGATGCGCTCGAAGATCAGCTTCAGCAGCAGCGGCGGCATCGCCGAGCCTTCGGCAAAGTGCATCCAATAGCGAAAGCTCAGCCGCTCCGGCGTGCCGGCGGCGGGCACAAGGCGGCCATTGCCGTAGCGCTCGAGCAGGTACTCGATGATCGCGCCGGACTCGGCCACCGTCGTGCCATCGTCGGTGATCACCGGCGACTTGCCCAAGGGGTGCACCTGCTGCAGCTCCGGCGGCGCGAGCATGGTCTGCGGGTTGCGCTGGTACTTCTTGATCTCGTACGGCAGGCCGAGTTCTTCGAGCAGCCACAACACACGCTGCGAGCGCGAGTTGTTCAGGTGATGGACGGTGATCATGGGCGGCGGCGCTCCAGAGCGAGGGTGCGGCGGATTGTGCCCGGCGCCACGCTGTATTCTCCGGCCCCATGTATGCGCCATTCTTTGGGCTGAAGCAGGAGCCGTTCTCGATCGCGCCGGACCCGCGCTATCTCTTCATGAGCGAGCGCCACCGCGAGGCGCTGGCGCATCTGCTTTATGGGGTGAACGGCGGCGGCGGCTTCGTGCTGCTCAGCGGCGAGATCGGCGCCGGCAAGACCACGGTGTGCCGCTGCTTTTTGGAACAGATCCCGCGGCGCACCAACGTCGCCTACATCTTCAACCCCAAGCTCACGGTGCTGGAGCTGCTGAACTCGGTGTGCGAGGAGTTCGGCATCCCGCACCCTGCGCTCGGCAGCGGCGAGACGCGCGCCACGGTCAAGGCCTACCTCGACCCGCTCAACGAGTTCCTGCTCAAGACCCACGCGGTCGGCCAGAACAACGTGCTGATCATCGACGAGGCGCAGATGCTCTCAAGCGAGGTGCTGGAGCAGCTGCGCCTGCTGACGAACCTCGAGACGAACGAGCGCAAGCTCTTGCAGATCGTGCTGATCGGCCAGCCCGAGCTGCGCGACATGCTCGCCCGCCCCGAGCTCGAGCAGCTCGCGCAACGCGTGATCGCGCGCTACCACCTGGGCGCGCTGACCGAGGCCGAGACCGAGGCCTACATCCGCCACCGGCTCAGCGTGTCCGGCATGACGACCGCGATGCCGTTTGATGCGAAGGCGCTCGCGCGCATCCACCAGCTCTCGCGCGGCGTGCCGCGGCGCATCAACCTGCTGTGCGACCGCGCGTTGCTCGGCGCGTATGCCAGCGGCAAAGGCGTGGCCGATCGTGCCATCGTCGACAAGGCGGCGGCCGAGGTCTTCGGCCCGCGCGCCAAGACTCGCTCGACCGCCGGCCCGCGGCTTGATCGTCGGACGTGGATGGCCTTGAGCGGGCTCGCTGCCGCGGCGTTGATCGGCGTCGTCGCGATGATCGTCATCGGCCTGCAGCGCACGCCTGCCGCAGCGGCCGCGAAGCTGGCGGGCGCGGCATCGGCGCCAGCGACATCGGGCGCGGCGTCCGCCGCCACGCGCGCGGTGGCGACGAGCGCATCGGGTGCATCCGCGCCGGCGAGCGCATCGTTCCTGACCGCCGCCGAACTGCCGACGCGCTTCAAGGCCCTCACCCGCAACGAGAAGGACGCGTGGCGCGAGCTCGCCCCCGAATGGAAGCTCGCGCTCGACGAGGGCGATCCGTGCAGCGCCGCGGCGCGCGCGCAGGTGCAATGCTTTCGCGCGAGCAGCAGCAGCCTCGCGCTGATCCGCCAGCTCGACCGGCCCGGCATCCTGATGCTGCGCGACGACAGCGACCGGCCGGTGTACGCGCTGCTCACCGGCCTGAGCAACGACACTGCGACGCTGCGCATGGCCGGCGTCTCGCAGACGGTCTCGCTGGTGTCGCTCGCAACGCTCTGGCGTGGCGACTTCGCAACCTTCTGGCGCGCGCCGCCCGGGTACACCGGCAAGCTCGTCGATGCCGGCGCTGGCCCGGTCGCCGGCTGGCTCGCCGAGCAGCTCGCGAAGCTGCGCGGCGAACACGTGCCGATCGCGACCGACGAGGCCGCCTGGAAGGCGCGCGTCTCGGCGTTCCAGCTCGCACAGGGCCTCAAGCCCGATGGCCTCGCCGGCCCGACCACCTTCATGCAGCTCAATCGCGCCAGCGGCGTCGATGAGCCGCACCTCGTCACCAGCCGCTGAACCGAAGAGGCCTCGATGTCCTACATTCTCGACGCCCTGCGCAAAGCCGAAGCCGAACGCGAGCGCGGCAGCGTGCCAGGCATTCATGCGCAGCCCGCGTTCGCCGGCGCACGGCCCGGTGGCGCACCGGCAAGGTCGCGCCTGTGGCTGGTGGTGATCACGCTCGGCGTGCTGCTCGCGCTCGTCGTCGCGGTGGTGCTGTACCTGCTGCTCGCGCGCAGCCCGGCGAGCGAGCTGGCGGCGCGGCCGGCGGCGCCGGCGTCGGCCGCCGTGGCAACGGCTGCGGCACCGATCGCGCCGGCAGCGTCAACGGTGGCGCCCGCCGTCGCGACGCCGGTGCCGCTCGCGCCGCCGCCGGTGCGCAAGGCGCGCGCGGCGTCCGCGCCGCCGCTCGCATCGGCCAAGGCATCGGCCGCAGCACCCACCACCAAGACCGAGGAGCGCGTCTATGCCCTCAGCGAACTGCCCGACGACATCCGCCGCCAGCTGCCCACGCTGTCGGTCGGCGGCTCGATGTATTCGCCCAAGCCCGCGGACAGGCTCGTGATCATCAACGGTCAGGTGCTGCACGAAGGGGACCCGCTCGCACCCGATCTGGTGGTGCAGCAGATCAAGCTGAAGTCGGCAGTGCTCGCGTTCAAGAGCTACCGCATCGCGATCGCGTTCTGAACCACGGGGGCGCGATACGAGGCCGCGGTTTCGCGCCTACATGGCCGAGGCCACGGCAAGCCGGTCACGGCCCTCTGCCTTGGCTCGATAGAGGGATTCATCGGCGCGATGAATCGCCTGCTCGACCTCGTCGTCGGCGCGCAGCAGCGCGCAGCCCATGCTGAACGACAGGCGGGCATCCGCCGGCATCCCCGGCACGACGGCGGCGCGCAGGCCTGACTGCAGGCGCTCGAACACCACCGGCAGGTCTGCAATGCAGGCACCGGGAAGCACCAGCAGAAACTCTTCGCCGCCAAACCGCCCGAGCCTGTCCTGACTGCGCAGGTTGGCGCTGCACACACGCGCAAACGTGATCAACGCGGCATCGCCGACGTCATGCCCGTAGGTGTCGTTGACCGCCTTGAAGTGATCGATGTCGAGCACGGCGATGCAGGCCGGCTGCTGTGAACCGCGTCGATCCGAATTCACCTGGCGAGCGGTCTCCATGATGCTGCGCCGGTTCGGCATGCCCGTCAGATCGTCGCGCACGGCCAGCTCCGCCAGGCGCTTCTTCAGGCGCATCTGCTGAACCAGGTAGGCCACCGTCGCGGCCAGCAGCGCCAGGCTGAGCAAGAGGGTCGCCAGCAACAGCCAGCGCTGGGACTGGGCCGCGTGCTGCTGCTCTCGCAGCAGGCCGTTCTCGGCGTCCCTGCGCTGCGTTTCGAAGCGCTCTTGCAGTTCGTTCGCGGCCTTGCGGTTGTCTTCACGGACGCTGCGTTCCTGGGCCGCGCCCAAGGCCTTGCTCTCGTGCAAGGCCTTCGCGAAGTCGCCGAATCCTTCGTGAAGGTGCAGCGCCGCGCGATGGTAGAGAACATCCAGGTGCGCGCTGGCTATCTTCGCCCGCAGGGGCTCGGCCGCGTCGAGCATCTGCCGGGCCTGCGAGCGGCGCCCGAGCGCGGCCAGCACCTCGACCTGGCTGATGCTCGCCTTGAGGGACATGTCCGGGACGTCGTACTGGCGAAACACCGACCCGGCCTGCTCGAACAGCGCCAGCGCCTGCTCGAGCCGGCCGGCCTCGAACTCGATCTCGCCGTGCAGTCTGGCGATGTAGCCGATGCCGACGATGTCATCGACCGCGGCGGCGAACTCGCGCGCGCGCTCGATGTGTTCGCGCGCCTGCGGCAGCAGGTGGGAGGCAAGATAAGCGCCGGCGAGGTTGTGATGCACGCAGTTGGCAAGGTAGCGCTGATGCGCCGGATCGAGCATGGCGAGCGCCGCCTCGCCGGACTCGATGGCGCGTCGCAGGCTTTGCGGGTTGTCTTGCTCGCGGTGGTAGATCCAGCTCATGTCCGACAGCACGCCGGCGACGCTGCCGGCGTCATGCTGCAACTCGTACAGGCGATGGGTCTCGACCATCTCGGCCAGTGCTTCCGCCCCACGACCGAAGGTCGAGTACGACCGCCCGCGGCCCAGATGGAGGCGTGCAGCACACCAGTCCATCCCGGCGCTGTTCGCAAAGGCGAGGGCATCGGCATAGCGCCGATGCGCCTCCTCCACCTGCCCCGAGTTCGACGCAATGAACGCCTCGGTGCCGTACAAAACGCAGACCGCACCATCGTCGTGGAGCTCCCGGGCCAGCGGCATGCCGCGCTCGAACCCGCGCTGGGCGACATCGGTGCGCTCGAGCATCTCGCCGGCAACGGCCAGCCTCAGCGCCGCATCGAGCAAAGCCGCGCGATCAACGCTCGCGTCGTCGGCTCGCAGGGCCGCTTCGGCGTCGCGCACGACGCGCTGCGGGTCGTCCCAGATCGCCGCGTCGACTCGTTCGAGCGCCGCAGGCTTCGCGGCCCCGAGCGCCGGCCCGGCCGCAGCCACGCCCAGGAGCAGCAGGCACAGCAAGCCACGCACGGACAGGTGGAGGGAGGCGATTGGCGACACGGCGATGCAATGCGATGGAGCAGCAAGTGTTGGTGCCCCGACGGCGAACGGCCACGGACAGGCAGGCCACGAACGGCATCACTCGAGACGCAACGGCGCGGTTCATCCTACTGTCGGCCCCAATGGGCTGGACTTGAATGATCCAGGTCAAACGATTCGCTCAGCCGGCCCTTGCCGCCGCATTCTTCACGGCAGCCGCCGCCAGGGCTTCGCCGGTGCTGCCTGCTTGCGGATAGACCGCCGCACCCATGCGGGCCGACAACACGACCTCGAGCGCGCCGATGCCGTAGGGTTGCGAGAGCACGGCGGACAGCCTCGCGTCGACGATCACCGCGGTCGGCTCGGCGGCGTTGAGAAGAACCGCGCCGAACTCGTGGCCACCGATGCGCACGGCGATGTCCGACCCCCGCAGGTGATTCTTCAGCCGGTTCCAGGCCGCGTGCAGCACCTGAGTCTCGACCGCCGACCCGTATCGCTGCGCCAACGACTCGAAGCCGATCGAGAGCACCACCAGCGACGCGCCGTTTCTGCGGCACACCGCCAGCTGCCGATCGACGATCGGGCCAAGTAGTGCACGGTTCGGCAGCGCTGCGACGGGCACGGCGCTTGCCTCGGCACAGGCCCGAGGCGCTACAGTTGATGCGCTGACTTGGAAGGCGTGATCGGGCATGGCGTGTCGTCCAATGAATCGATGTCGTGGTCTGTGGATGGACTGCCCCCGCTCGTTGCGGCCGTGCGTTTCATCCCTCCACCTCGGAATACGGAATGCACGCGCGAAACCCGACAATCGACCCTGAGGCTGGTGCGCTGCCCGCCGGACCAAGATCCCCCATGACCGAGATCACGACGCTTCTGCAGGCAGCCAACGCCGGCGACGGCCAGGCAGCCGACCGCGTGGTCTCCTTGCTGTACGGCGAGCTGCACCGTCTTGCGCGCAGCCGTCTGCGGCGCTCGGGCGAGCTGACGCTGCTCGACACGACGGCGCTGGTGCACGAGTCGTATCTGCGCATCCAGCAGGCGGGCAAGCCCGACTTCGCGGACCGCCAGCACTTCCTCGCCTACGCGGCGAAGGCCATGCGCGCGACCGTGATCGACATCGCGCGGGCCCGGCAGGCCGATCGACGCGGCGGCGGTGCGCTGCACGTGACGCTCAACACCGAGATCGGCGACTCGGCCGCCGTCGAAGACGACGAGATCCTGCGCGTCCACGAGGCGCTCGAGGAGCTGGCCAGCGTCGACGAGCGGCTCGCGAGCGTCGTCGAGATGCGCTACTTCGGCGGCCTGTCGGAGCCCGAGATCGCCGAGTGCCTGGGCGTGACCGAGCGCACCGTGCAGCGCGACTGGCAGAAGGCGCGCCTGTTCCTGTCGATGGCACTGCGTTGATGGCCGCAGCCGGTGCGTGTCGGGTTTCGACCCGAAAATTCGTTCTAGGAAGTGGGACAAGAAACAGGACAAGAAACGGGACGACCACGCCGGTCGCCAAAACGCGAGGAACCCTCATGCGGCACTGGTGCCAGCACCCCACCGACACGGCGCCGCCCAGATGCGCTCGGTAGACAAGGAGCGATGGCTCCGCCTGAGCCCGCTCCTCGACGAGATCCTGGACAGCGACGAGGCAGCGCGCGGCAAACGCCTGTCCGCGCTGCGCGATGCCGACACCGCGCTGGCCGACGACCTCGAGGCCATGCTCGCGCGCATGGCCGACATGGACCGCGACGCCTTTCTCGAACGCCCGGCCCTGCTGCGCGAGACCAGCATGGCCGGTCAAACCGTCGGCGCCTACACGATCGAGCGCGAGCTCGGCCAGGGCGGCATGGGCAGCGTCTGGCTGGCGCGCCGCACCGACGGCCGCTTCGAAGGCTTTGTCGCGATCAAGTTCCTCAACGCCGGCCTGACCGCGCGCGGCGGCCCGGAGCGCTTTGCGCGCGAAGGCAGCATCCTGGCGCGGCTGGCGCACCCGCACATCGCACGCCTGCTCGACGCCGGTGTCGCGCGCAACGGTGCGCAGCCCTACCTCGTGCTCGAGTACATCGACGGCGTGCCGATCGACCGCCATTGCGAGGAGCACGCGCTCGATCTCGCGGCCCGCGTGCGCCTGTTCCTCGACGTGCTGGCCGCGGTGGCGCACGCCCACAACCGGCTGATCCTGCACCGCGACCTGAAGCCGTCGAACATCCTCGTCACGGCCGCCGGCGAGGTCAAGCTGCTCGACTTCGGCATCGCCAAGCTGCTCGACGATGCCACCGTGCCGGCCGCCGCCACCGAGATCACGCAAGTGGCCGGCCGTGCGTTCACGCTGCAGTACGCAGCGCCGGAGCAGTTGCAGGGCGGCGACGTCACCACCGCGACCGATGTCTACGCACTCGGCGTGCTGCTGTACCGGCTGCTGGGCGGCGCACACCCGACCTCCGGCGGCACCACGGCACCGCTGGACCAGATGCGTGCGGTGATCGAGACCGAACCGAAGCGCTTGTCGGACGCGGTGCTGCGCCACGGCGCAGTCGGGTCGGCCGCGGCCAAGCTGCGCTTGTCGCGCGCGCTGCGCGGCGACCTCGACAACATCGTCGTGCGGGCGCTGAAGAAATCACCGGCCGAGCGCTACGCCAACGCCTCACTGCTCGCCGACGACCTGCGCCGCTACCTGAACGACGAGCCGGTCACGGCGCGGCCCGACGCGGTGAGCTACCGGGTCGCCAAGTTCGTCAAGCGCCACCGCATCGGCGTCGCGGCCGGTGCGATCGTCGCGACCGCGCTGAGCGTCGGCATCGGCGTCGCGCTGTGGGAGGCCAACGAGGCCAGGCGCCAGCGCGTGCAGGCCGAAGGCCTGATCGAATTCATGCTCGGCGATCTGCGCAAGAAGCTGCAGCCGGTCGGCCGGCTCGACGTGCTCGACGCCGTCGGCACCAAGGCGCTGGACTACTACGCCGCGCAGGACACGGGGCGGCTCGACGCCGACTCACTGGGCCGACGCGCGCGCGCGCTGCATTTGATCGGCGAGATCGCTGAGCGACGCGGCAGCTTGGACGAGGCGCTGCGCGTGTTCCAGCGCGCGGCGGACAGCACCGGCGAGCTGATGGCACGGTATCCGCGCGACGGGCAGCGCATCTTCGATCATGCGCAGAGCGTGTACTGGGTCGGGTTCGTCGCGCGGCAACGCGGGAAACTGGCGGAAGCCGAGGCGTCGTTTCTTCAGTACCAAGCGCTCGCACACCAGCTTACCCAGTTGGACTCGGGCAATGTGGATTGGCGTATCGAAGCCGCTTCGGCCAATCTCGATCTCGGTGTGGTCTATCTCGAAACGTCGCGGTCGGCACAGGCCTTGAAATCATTCGTCGTCGCGCGCGAAACCTGGGACGGCATCGTCGGCAGCCGCCCAGAGCTGGGATTTGAACTCGCCCACACCTGGGGTTGGATCGCAAAGGCGCGCGAGGCGCTGGGCGATTTCGGCGCCGCGGTCGATGCTCAGCAGACCAAGATCAGCGTGCTACACAAGCTGCCGGATGCCGACAAGAACCGCCTCGTGCAACGGGTGCTCAGCAACGCCACCTATGAGTTGTCCCGCCTGCAATTGGCTCTCGGCCGTTATACCTTGGCAGCGACGGCAGCGCGAGACGTCCTCCAACAATTCGAAGCTTTAGCCGCGGTTGACGGCACCGATACCGAGTCGCTGGCTCACCTGACTTTCGCGAGAGTCAGCCTCGCCGAGATCCAGCTCGCGCTGGGCGAACGCAGTGCCGCACGGGAGAGCCTCGTCCGCGCTGCGAACGAGACCACGCGGCTGCTTTCGACCGACGACACGCGGAACAAATGGAACATCGCGTTGACGGGAAGCCTGCTGTTGCAAAGACTGGCCCTCGCCGGCCCTCAGGCACCGCAGCGCCAAGACCTCGAGATCTTTCTATCGGGCGTGAAAAGCGCCGAGTCCAGTGGCAAGGCTTTAGACGCGGAGCAGATCCACGTCGCGTCGGCCGTCGAGCTGGCGCTGGGCGACCTGCTGGCACGCGACGCACAACCTGCGGCAGCGCGCGGCCATTGGCAAGCATCGGCTGAACGGCTGCAGTCGGCCGCGGCCGCAGGCGAACTGCCAGCCATGACATTGCTCGCGCACGCTCGGCTGCGGCTGGGCGCCACCGAAGAGGCGCGCTCACTCGCCCAACGCATCGAAGCTACCCCCTATCGGCACCCCGCATATGCCGATCTTCGCCAACGACTGGCCGCCGCAGCGGGGGCAAGGCCAGTCACCCCATGAGCCACAGAAACCACCCAATGGACGAAACCAGCAAACCCAATAGAGTGATCGTCACGGTCGATGCCGACAAAAACGTCGTCTGCGACCCCGACACGTTGCCGGCCATCGGCCACAACGTCGAACTGAAGTTCGTGTTGAAGACCGCGGGCTATGTCTTTCCGAACGACGGTACCGCCGTGGTCGTAGACAACCCTGGTTCGGAGTTCCCAAGGCCATCGAAAGCATTGCCTCCCGACGACACGACGGCCATGCTGTTCAACTGCAACAGCAAGGCCGGCACTTTCAAATACACGGCAACCGTGTGGCCGATCGGCGGCGGTGCACCGCTGAGCGTCGACCCGATTATCCAAAACGGGCCTTAACGCCGCACCGCTGGCGTCAACACGCCAGCGCGTCGACGCGTGCCCGCCGCCCGACCTTTGTTCCAGGGGGAGGGCTAACCCGGAACATCAGCGCTAGCCGCGTTGACCAAGCTCTGACCACGGGAGTAGTCTCGACGCCATCGGGCTCGCGCAGTCTTGGACGCGAGCACGCGACGTTTCGTCGTCAAAGCGGGCTGGGCAGCATGGGTTCTCTGCCATGAGTTTGCGCGTCAGAGCCGGGCCGGCCGATGCGGAGGCGCGCGCGGTCTTCCCTGCGTTCGGATGCCCCAGCGGCGGGCTTTGGTACAACTCCGAGCTCGAACAGCCGGCCAGCACGCCGCACCTGGTGCGGTGTCTGCACTGCGCCTCGTTGAACGGGCGATCGGCTCTCCGGTGCTGGAGTTGCGAAGCCGAATTGCCGGCCGGCCCGGCCGTCGCGGAACCATCATTCGTCGCCGGGAATGGCACCGGCACCGAACCTGACTCGGCCCCGCCGCCGCCCCACACATCCTCGTTCTTCGGCGCACCGCTCGGCGCCGACCTGCCGACGGCGCCCGGCGTTGCCCACGCGTCGAGCCATGCCGACGCGCCATTCTTCAATGCGCCGCCCTCGGCAGTCGCGATCGACGAACGGTTCGCCGCGTTCTCGCAGCACAGACGCAGGGTGCCCCGGCGCCTGCTCGGCGCCGCGGCGATCGCCGCCTTCACGGCCATCGCAGGAGCGGGCGCCTACCTGATCCAGCGCCCGCCGCCCTTCATCGCACTGGAGACCGACCCGGCCCGCAGGCAAGCCGCCCTCGCCGCCCCTGAACCTCAGACTCGCGCCGAACCCGTCACCGCGCGCCTGGCCGGTCCGTCGCCTGCCGATGCACCCCCCGACGCCGTTCGGCCTGACGCCGCGCCGCTCGCCGTCACCGAGCTGCTCGAGCCTGCAGCACAGGCGGCTGCACCGCCCATGGCACCGCCGCCGCCGACGGCCACATTGACCGCAGCACGTGGCAACACGGCACGTGGCACTCGCAACACACGGCACACCACCGCTCCGGTGCCGGTGCCGATTCGCAGCGAGCCCCTCGACCCCGTCCGGCCACCATCCCCCGCGCAGCCGCGTGCCTGCACTGCGACGGTCGCGGCGCTCGGGCTGTGCCAGGCAGCAAGCGCTCAACCGAAGGAGTGACCATGGCCTGGAAACGGATCGGCATGTGGATGGTCGTCGCGGCGTGCCTGTTCACGGCGCCTTCGCTGGCACAGGTTCCGTACAAGATCGTGACGGCGTCGGAACGCGGGACCTACATCCAGATCGGGCGCGACATCGCGAAGTTCGTGGCCCCCGGCGCGGGCATCGAGCTCGAGGTGCTGCCGTCGGCCGGGTCGGCGGAGAACGTGCAGCGACTGCGCCACGAACCGGGCGTGAAGTTCGCGATGGTCCAGTCCGATGTGTACCAAGCCTTTCTGGATCAGGACCGAAGCGGCAATGCCGAAGCGGGCATCCTGATTCGCCCATTGCGCGTGATCATGCCGCTGTACAACGAAGAGATCTACTTCATCGCGCGTGCCGATTCGCCGCTCGAGTTCATCCATGAGATCAGGGGCGCGAAGATCAACGTCGGCCCGCTGCTCAGCGGCACGGCGATGTCGGCGACGACGCTGTACCGGCAGATGTTTGCCGCCCCCATCGCCGAGGCCAATGCGAGCTACCTGAGCAACGAAGAGGCGCTCGTCAAGCTGACCGTCGACAAGACGCTCGACGTGGTCGTCGTGGTCGCGGGCCAACCGGCGAAGCTGCTTGCCGACATGAAACCGGAAGCGCGGCAACTGCTCAAGCTGCTGAAGCTTGACGCGAGCAAACCCGAAAGCGCCGCCGCACTAAAGACCTACTTCGCGGTCACGGTGCGTGCCACGAGCTACCCGAATCTGTTGACGGACGATATCCCCGGCCTCGCAGTGAAGGCCTACCTCGTCACCTACGAATACGCGCTCGGTTCGACGGTGTCCCGCCTGCGGCTGTTCGCACGCTCCTTGTGCCAGAACTTCGAGATCCTGCAGACATCCGGCCACCCGAAATGGCGCGAAGTCGATCTGACCCTGCCGGAGCTCGGGCGCGGCTGGGCCTACTACCCGCCGATGGCGCGCGAGCTGCAGAACTGCGGCGCCGGCAAACGCGCGGTCGCGCCGCTGAAGGCCTGCAGCCAGCAGGAGCGAATCCTCGGCCTGTGCAAGTAGCGAACTGATCCAGAAGGTCGATCAGATCGACATCAAGCGCCGCACGCCGTCGGCTTCCATGTCGGCGCCACGGCCGCGCCGGATGATCTCGCCGCGCTCCATCACGAGGTACTGGTCGGCGAGCTCGGCGGCGAAGTCATAGAACTGCTCGACCAGCACGATCGCCATCGTGCCGCGGTCGGCGAGCATGCGGATCACGCGGCCGATGTCTTTGATGATGCTGGGCTGGATGCCTTCGGTCGGCTCGTCGAGGATCAGCAGCTTCGGCCCGGCCGCGAGCGCGCGCGCGATCGCGAGCTGCTGCTGCTGGCCGCCGGAGAGGTCGCCGCCGCGCCGGTTGATCATCTGCTTGAGCACCGGGAACAGCTCGAACAACTCGGCCGGGATCGGCGTGCTGCCGCTCTTGTAGGCCAGGCCCATGCGCAGGTTCTCCTGCACCGTGAGGCGACCAAAGATCTCGCGCCCCTGCGGCACGTAGCCGACGCCCTTGCGCACGCGCTCGTAGGGCGTGTCCTTCGTGATCGCCGTGCCATCGAGCTGGATCGTGCCGGTCTTCACCGGCACCACGCCCATCAAGCTCTTCAGCAGCGTCGTCTTGCCGACGCCATTGCGGCCAAGGATCACCGTGACCTCGCCGAGCTTGGCCTCGAAGCCGACATTGCGCAGGATGTGCGAGCCGCCGTAGAACTGGTTGACGCCGTCGACCTTGAGCATGTCTCAGCCTTCCGCCGGGCCGCCCCAAGGAAGGCGACGGCCCCCTTGGGGGGTAGCGAACGAAGTGAGCTTGGGGGCTCCGTTATCTTCCAAGATAGACCTCCACCACCTTCTCGTTCGCCTGCACTTCCGACAGCAAGCCCTCGGCCAGCACGCTGCCTTCGTGCAGCACGGTGACCTTCTTACCGTTCTTGCCGTTCTGCGTCAGCTCGCCGATGAACTTCATGTCGTGTTCGACGACGACGAGCGAGTGGTTGCCTTCGAGCGAGAGAAAGAGTTCCGCCGTGCGCTCCGTCTCTTCGTCGGTCATGCCGGCGACCGGCTCGTCGAGCAGCAGCAGCTTCGGGTCCTGCATCAGCAGCATGCCGATCTCGAGCCATTGCTTCTGGCCATGCGAGAGCAGGCCGGCGGTGCGCTGCGCGCTGTCCTTCAGGTGGATCAGGGTCAGCATCGCGCCGATGCGGTCGAGCTGCTCGCCGTTCAGGCGGAAGAACATCGACGAGCGCACGCCACGGTCGGCCTTCAGCGCGAGCTCGAGATTCTCGAACACGCTGAGCTGCTCGAACACCGTCGGCTTCTGGAACTTGCGGCCGATGCCGATCGACGCGATCTCGTTCTCGCGCATGCGCAGCAGGTCGATGGTTGACCCGAAGTACGCCTTGCCCAGATCGGGTCGCGTCTTGCCGGTGATCACGTCCATCATCGTCGTCTTGCCGGCGCCGTTCGGGCCGATGATGCAGCGCATCTCGCCGGCGCTGATCGACAGGCTCAGCGCGTTCAAGGCCTTGAAGCCGTCGAAGCTCACGGTGATGTCGTCAAGGTACAGGATCGCGCCGTGCGTGACGTCGAGCTCGCCAGTCACGACACGCGAGTAGCTGGCCTGGCGCCCACCCGATTGGCCCGCCGATGCAGCAACCTTGCGCTCGTGCTCGGCCTTGATCTGCGCGCCCGCCTTCATCAGATCGGGCGTCATGTTCCCTCCTTCTTGCGGCGCAGCAGACCGATGATTCCTTGCGGCAAAAAGATCGTCACCGCGATGAACAGCGCGCCGAGAAAGTACAACCAGAACTCCGGGAACGCCTGCGTGAACCAGCTCTTCGCCCCGTTGACGAAGAAGGCACCGACGATCGGCCCGATCAGCGTGCCGCGCCCGCCGACGGCGGCCCAGATCGCGATCTCGATGCTCGCCGCCGGCGACATCTCGCCCGGGTTGATGATGCCGACCTGCGGCACGTAGAGCGCGCCGGCGATGCCGCACATGACCGCCGAGATGACCCAGATCGCGAGCTTGTAGCGCAGCGGGTCGTAGCCGGTGAACATCACGCGCGTCTCGGCGTCGCGGATCGCCTGCAGCACGCGGCCGAACTTGCTGTTGACCAGCCACCGCGCAAGCAGGAAGAAGCCGATCAGCGTGCAGCCGGTGATCACGAACAACAGCATGCGCATGCTGGGCGTGGCGATCGGCGTGCCGAGGATGCGCTTGAAGTCGGTGAAGCCGTTGTTGCCGCCGAAGCCGGTCTCATTGCGGAAGAACAGCAGCATCGCCGCATACGTCATCGCCTGCGTGATGATCGAGAAGTACACGCCCTTGATGCGCGAGCGGAACGCGAAGTAGCCGAACACGAACGCGAGCAGGCCCGGCACCAGCACGACCAGCAGCATCTGTGCAATGAACGAGTCCGACACGGCCCAGTGCCAGGGGAACTCCTTCCAGTTCAGGAACACCATGAAGTCGGGCATCGGCAGCCGGTACTGGCCGTCGCTGCCGATCTGGCGCATCAGGTACATGCCCATCGCGTAGCCGCCGAGCGCGAAGAACACGCCGTGGCCTAGCGACAGGATGCCGGTGTAGCCCCAGATCAAGTCCATCGCGAGCGCGCAGATCGCGTAGCACATGATCTTCGCGACCAGTTGCACCGCGTAGTCGGAGGCGTGGAACGTGCTGCCGGCCGGAACCGCCAGATTCAGGATCGGCACGATGCCCGCGACGACGACGAGTGCGAGCGCCACCGCACCCCAGCTCTTCAGGCTCAACAGCCCGACGCGCGGCACGATCGTGGCGGCCATTGGTGTGGGCAACACCGCGCTCATGCTTCGGCGCTCCGGCCCTTCATCGCGAAGATGCCTTGCGGCCGCTTCTGGATGAAGATGACGATGAAGACCAGCACCATGATCTTCGCGAGCACGGCGCCCTGCCAGCCTTCGAGCAGCTTGTTCAGCACGCCCAGGCCAAGCGCGGCGTAGACCGTGCCGGCGAGTTGGCCGACACCACCGAGCACGACGACCATGAACGAGTCGACGATGTAGCCCTGGCCGAGATCAGGCCCGACATTGCCGACCTGCGACAGCGCGCAGCCGGCCAGGCCCGCGATGCCCGAGCCGAGCGCGAACGCGTAGGTGTCGATGCGCGCGGTGTTGACGCCCATGCAGGCCGCCATCTTGCGGTTCTGCGTCACGCCGCGCACGAACAGGCCGAGCCGCGTGCGCGCGATCAGCGCCGACACGCCGGCCAACACCAGCACCGCGAACGCGATGATCGCGAGGCGGTTGAACGGCAAGGTCAGGTTGCTCATCACGTCGACGCCGCCGGACAGCCACGCCGGGTTCTCGACCGGCACGTTCTGCGCACCGAACAGCGAACGCACGCCCTGCTGCAGCACAAGGCTGATGCCCCAGGTCGCGAGCAGCGTCTCGAGCGGGCGGCCGTAGAGCCAACGGATCACGCTGCGCTCAAGCACCGCACCGACCAGCGCCGCGGCGAGGAACGAGGCCGGGATCGCGAGCAGCACGTAGTAGTCGAACGCGCCCGGCAACCACGCCTTGAACAGGTTCTGGATCACGTAGGTGGCGTAGGCGCCGATCATCATCAGCTCGCCGTGCGCCATGTTGATCACGCCCATCAGCCCGTAGGTGATCGCCAGGCCCAGCGCGACCAGCAGCAGGATCGAGCCGAGGCTGATGCCGGTGAAGATGACGCCCAGGCGCTCGCCCCAGGCGAGTCGCGATTCGATGGTGCGCAGTGCGGCCTCGACGGCGCTCTTCACGTCGGGCTCGGTCTCGGCCTTCAGCCGGTCGAGCAGCAGGGTCTTCGTCGCCGGCGTGCCGGTCGCGCCGAGCGCTTGCGCGGCAGCGAGGCGCTTGGCCTTGTCGGCGCTGCCCAGCAGCATCGCGAAACGCACGCGACCGATCGCATCCTTGATCGCGGGCACGGCCTCTTTCTCGTAGGCCTTCTCGATCAGCGGCAGCTTGGCGTCGCCGGGCTCGCCGCCCGCGAGTGTCTTGACCGCCTCGGCGCGCACTTTGTCGTCGGCCGAGAACAGCTTGATCGATGCCAGCGCCGCATCCAGCTCGCTGCGCATCTCGTTGTTGTTGACCACGTCTTCCGCGGTCTCGGGGACCGGCTTCTCGGCGCCGGTGACAGGGTCGAAACCCTTGCCGTCTTTCATCACGAAGACAGCGGTGTCGGTGAACTTCACGGCGTCGTCGGACATGGCCTGGATCAGCGCCACAGTCTTGTCGTCCGCGGTGGCCAGCACCGCATTCAACACCGTGATGCGCGACTCGACCTCGCCGGTCGCGAGGCCACGGGCCTCGGCCGGCGTCAGCGCCCGCGCCGGTGCGGCGAGCACCAGCGCAGACAGCAACAGGAAGAGCCAACGCATCATCACGTGCTGCCGCGCTCGGGTCTTACTTCTTCGCCATCAGGTCGGGCTCGTCCTTCTTGCCCTTGTTCTCGGGGATGTACGGGCTCCACGGCTGGGCCTTGACCGGGCCGGGCGTCTTCCAGACCACGTTGAACTGGCCGTCGGCCTTGATCTCGCCGATGAACACCGACTTGTGCAGGTGGTGGTTCTTGGCGTCCATCGTCGACGTGATGCCGCTCGGTGCCGGGAAGGTCTGGCCGCCCATCGCCGCGATCACCTTGTCGGTGTCGGTGCTGCCGGCCTTCTTGACCGCTTGCGCCCACATGTTGATGCCGATGTAGGTGGCTTCCATCGGGTCGTTGGTCAGCGGCTTGTCCTTGTGGCCGGCGATGCCCTTCTTCTTCGCGTAGTCGCTCCACTTCTTGATGAACTCGGTGTTGGCCGGGGCCTTGATCGACTGGAAGTAGTTCCATGCGGCCAGGTGGCCGACGAGCGGCTTGGTGTCGACGCCGCGCAGCTCTTCTTCACCGACCGAGAACGCGACGACCGGCACGTCCTTGGCCTTCAGGCCGGCATTACCCAGCTCTTTGTAGAACGGCACGTTCGAGTCGCCGTTGATCGTGGACACCACCGCGGTCTTGCCGCCGGCCGCGAACTTCTTGATGTCGGCGACGATGGTCTGGTAGTCGCTGTGGCCGAACGGGGTGTACTTCTCGTCGATGTCTTCGTCCTTCACGCCCTTGCTGTGCAGGAAGGCGCGCAGGATCTTGTTGGTGGTGCGCGGGTACACGTAGTCGGTGCCCAGCAGCACCCAGCGCTTCGCGCCGCCGCCGGCCTTGCTCATCAGGTACTCGACCGCGGGGATGGCTTGCTGGTTCGGCGCGGCGCCGGTGTAGAACACGTTCTTCGAGAGCTCTTCACCCTCGTACTGCACCGGGTAGAACAGCAGGCTGTTGAGTTCTTCGTAGACCGGCAGCACCGACTTGCGCGACACGCTGGTCCAGCAGCCGAAGGTCACGACGACCTTGTCCTGGCCGATCAGCTGCTTGGCCTTCTCGGCGAACAGCGGCCAGTTCGAGGCCGGGTCGACGACGACCGGCTCGAGCTGCTTGCCGAGCAGGCCGCCCTTGGCGTTGATCTCGTCGATGGCCATCAGCACCGTGTCCTTCAGCACGGTCTCGGAGATCGCCATCGTGCCCGACAGCGAGTGCAGCACGCCGACCTTGATCGTGTCGGCGGCCAGGGCGAAGGACGAGTAGCCCAGGGCGGCCAGGCCCAGGGTCACGGCGGACAGCGACTTGGCCGCGAGGCGGCGGGATGGGTTCATGTAGGTGCTCCGGTAGGGGATGTGTGGTTGAGCTCGGGCGAAGGGTCGCCACAGGCAGATCGATGGCGCTGTCCTGAGGCGTAAGCGCAGGTTACGCAGCGGGTGCTGCGGCGCAAATACGCCCGATGGCGTACACCGTGGCACTGCGGGAGACAATCGCCGCCATGCCGTCGCCCGATGCCGAACACGCTCAGCCCTTCGTCCGCGAGGAGCTCGACAGCCAGTCGCTGCACTTCTCCGACTCGGCGATCCAGAGCCGCATGCACCTGCTCGAACCCGATGCGCTCGCGCTCGAGTACACGCGCACGATGATGGGCTTCCTGGTGTTCGAGCCTGCGCCGGCAAGCATCGCGATGATCGGCCTGGGCGGCGGCTCGCTCGCCAAGTTCTGCCACCGCCACCTGCCGCGCACCGACCTGACCGTGGTCGAGATCAACCCGCATGTGATCGCGTTGCGCGAGCGCTTCCGGGTGCCGGCCAACGGCGCGCGCTTTCGCGTCGTGCTGGACGATGGCGCGCACTTCGTCGCGGCCACGCCGGCGCGCTTCGATGTGCTGATGGTCGACGCCTTCGATGCCGAGCGCATGCCCGAGGCGCTCGGCACACGCCGCTTCTACGACGACTGCGCCGATGTGCTGCGCCCCGGCGGCCTGCTGGTCGTGAACCTGCACGCCTCGCACCCGCACCTGCCGGTCTATCTCGATCGCCTGGGTGCCGCGATGGGCGGGCAACTGCTGCGCGTGGACGACCGCGATGGCTGCAACAGCGTCGTGTTCGCGCGCCGCGGTCACGCGCTCGCGATGACGCGTCGTGCGGTGCCGGCCGCAGCGCATCTGCACGACGCGGTCGCGCGCATCGCGCAGGCGCTGAAGACACAGCACAGCGCGGCCGGCCCGGGCGGCGCCGACTGATGCAGCCGTTGCCGAAAAAGTCCCTCGCCGAGCGCATCGTCCACGCACTCGCGTTCGAGCTCATCGCGCTGCTGGTCTGCGCGCCGCTGTTCGGCGCGTTGATGGGCACGAGTGTGGTGGCGATGGGCACGCTGACGCTGGCGATCTCGCTGATCGCGATGGTCTGGAACGTCGTCTACAACAGCGGCTTCGATCGCCTGCAGCGCCGGCTCGGGTTCCACAAGACGCTGGTGGTGCGCGCGCTGCACGCAGTGGTGTTCGAGCTCGGCCTGGTCATCGCGTCGGTGCCGCTGGCCGCGGTGTGGCTGGGCATCAGCCTGTGGCAGGCCTTCGTGCTCGACATTGGGCTGTTGATGTTCTTCCTGCCGTACACGATGGCGTTCAACTGGGTCTATGACTGGCTGCGGCCGCGCTGGGTGGCCGCAGCGCGGGATTGTTGATCGGACGACGGCAGTCGACCCTGAGCCGCCAAATCGACCTGAACCATGAATGGCCGGTCCGCACCCGAGAGCCGTCAGCAGGACCTCGATCACTCCAGTTTGATGTTGCGCGCCTTCACCAGCGCGGACCACCTCGCGCTTTCGCTGTCGATGAAGTCTGCAAAGTCTTTGGACGTGCCACCGCCGAGTTCGTTGCTCTGCGAAACGATCCGACCTTTCACGTCAGGGTGATCGATGGCCTTGACGAACGCCGCATGCAGTTTCGCCACGATGGCGGGCGGTGTTCCCTTGGGTGCCACGTAGCCCATCCAGTTCGACACGAGCACCGCCGGATAGCCCGCTTCGGCGAAGGTCGGAATATCGGGCATGGTCGAGAGCCGCTTCGCCGAAGTGACGGCGATGGCCCTGATCTTTCCGGTCTGAATCGACGGAATGGCTGCGCCCGTTTGCTCGAACATCAGGTCGACTTCGCCTGCCAGCAATGCGGTGGACGCCGGGCCGCCGCCTTTGTACGGGACGCCGACCATCTCGATCCCTGCCGCGCTTTCGAATAACTCCGCCGACAGGTGATGCGCGCCTCCTGGGCCCGCGTTGGCGATGTTCAGGCCGCCGGGCTTGGCCTTCGCAGCTGCCACGACATCCTTGATGGTCTTGTAGGGCCGGCCCACCGGCGTGGTCAGCACCAGCGGGCTCTTCTCCAGCAGCACGATCGGCACAAAGCTCTTCGGATCGAAGTTGACCTTCGGAAAGATCGCGGGGTTGACCGCGAGCGGTCCGAAGCTGCCCATGCCGATCGTGTAACCGTCCGGTGCCGCGCGACTCACGGCCTCGATGCCGATGTTGCCGCTGGCCCCGGGCCGGTTGTCGACCAGGACCGTCTGCCCAAGGATCAAGCCAAGCTGGGCCGCGACCAAGCGCGTCTTCACGTCCGTGTTTCCGCCTGCAGTGAAGGGAACGATGATCGTGATGGGTTTCGTCGGGTAGTCGTTCTGCACCTGTGCAAGCGAGCTGCCTCCGAGGCCCATCGCGACCGAGGCGGTCACGAGAGCGAGCCTTCTGCCGATGAGAGTCTTCATGTTGTCTCCGTTGTGGTCTGCCGTTGAAAACGTCCAGGACCGGGCTCTTCGATCAGGTGCCCGGTACTTCCTTTGTCGCTATCGGCTCTGCCTGCGCACCATCGCCGAGTCGCATGAGGATCGTCATCACGAACGCCACGGCGAGCAGCGCACTCAGGAACGCAAGCCCCGCCGTGGCGCTGCGCCCCGTGCCCTTGATCAGGCCTATGGCGTACGGTCCGACGAAGCCGCCCAAGTTGCCGATCGAGTTGATGACCGCGATCGAGATCGACGCCGTCGATCGACTCAGGAAGAGCGTCGGCAGCGCCCAGAACGGCGACTTGAATGCGTACAGGCCTGCCAGCGCCACGCTGATGAGCGCAACCGAAGCGAAGGGGTTGTTTGTGAGGCCCGCGCCCATCAGCGCCGCCGCAGCAGCGGCCAGCGGCAGTGCCGAATGCAGCTTGCGTTCGTTGCGGCGGTCGGAGCGCCTCGACCACCACACCATCGCGCCCGTCGCAACGATGTAGGGGACCATCGCGATGAAGCCGATCTCCGTGTGGCTGAGCTTGTCCGAGAAGCCCTTGATGATCTGCGGCATCCAGTAGCCGACCCCGAGGCTGCCGCACTGGTAGACGAAGTAGATGAAGGACAGGTACAGCACTTTGCGGTTGCCGATGGCTTGCCAGACAGTCAGGTGCTTGACGTTCTTCTTCGTCAGTTGGTCGCGTTCGAGTTCGGCCAGCAGCCAAGCTTTCTCGTCGGAACTCAGCCACGTCGCCTGATCGGGCCGATCGGTGAGGCGCAGGTAGCAAACGACGCCGAAGATGACGGCCGGAATGCCCTCGAGGAAGAGCATCCATCGCCATCCACTCATTCCGAACCAATGGATGTGGTCCATGATCAGCGTGCTCAATGGCGCGCCGATGATGTACGACACGGGAATCGCCGCCGTGAAGAGAGCCACCGTGGTGGCCAGTTCCTTCGCGCGAAACCAAAAGGTCAGGTAGACGATGATCCCGGGAAAGAAGCCGGCCTCGGCGACACCCAGCAAGAAGCGCAGAACGTAGAGCTGTGTCGCGCTTTGCACAAAGCCCGACAGTGCGGCCAAGGCACCCCAGCTGATCAGGATTCGGGCGATCCAGACGCGTGCGCCGTACTTGTTCAGCATCACGTTGCTCGGCACCTCGAAGAGGAAGTAGCCGATGAAGAAGATGCCTGAGATGAAGCCGAAGGCCTCGCTACTGAGCGCCAGTTCGGCATTCATCTGCAACGCCGCGTAGCCGATGTTTGCCCGGTCCAGGTACGAGATGATGTAGAGCAGGAAGACGAACGGAATGATCCGCAGCGTGATCTTGTGGACGATGGCCTTTTCCTGGGCCGGGGTGAACGCAGAAGATGGAGCGGTGCTCATGACGAGAACACCATGCAGACCGGGCTGCCCGACGTGACCGACGCGCCGGTCGGGGTCAGGGTCCCGGTCGCAGAATCGACAGCCAGCGTGACGATCGAGTCACTGTCTTCGTTGAGCGCGAACATGAAGCGTCCGTCGGGGGTCGCCGTCATGAAGCGTGGGGTCTTGCCCTGCGTCGGTTGCGCGCTCACGTACGTCAACGCGCCGGTTCCCGGCTCGATGCGGAACACCGCAATGCTGTCGAAGCCTCGATTCGAGGCATATAGGTAGCGACCGCGAGCGTCGATCTGGATTTCGGACGCGCGGCTGTTGCCCGTAAAGGACTCTGGCAAGGTCGACAGGATCTGGAACGGGGTCAACGCACCCGTTGCCAGCGTGGACCGGTAAGCCGTCACCGTCGAGTCGAGTTCGTTCACCACGTACGCCAACGGCGCCGCGGGGTGGAACACGACGTGGCGCGGCCCCGCGGTTTCGCGCGTCTCCACGAAGGCCGGCGTCGCTGGCGTCAGGCGGCCTTGATCGAAGCGGAACGAGAACACGCGGTCGAGGCCCTTGTCGGGGACGAGGACGAAGCGACCCGTCGGGTCGAACGGATTGAAGTGCGGTTTGGATTGCTTCTGCTCGACGCGGTGCGGCCCGATCGGGCCGTCGAGCTTCACCAATTGCGACAGATCGCCCAGCGAACCGTCTGCACGAACCGGAAGCACGGCCAGGCTCGCGCCGATGTGGTTCGAGACCACCAGGAACCGACCAGTCGGATCGAGCGATAGATGAACCGGGTTCTTGCCCTGGGTGCTCTGGCGATTGATGAATGTCAGCATACCCGTGGTCTTGTCGACCTTGAACGCGCTCGCCTCGGACTCGTCGCCGTGCACGGTGTAGAGGAATTGGCCGTCATGGCTCAAGGTCAGGAACGACGGGTTCACCAGGTTGCGCACCACGTCGACGGGCGTCAGCGTACCTCGTGCGGTGTCGAGCTTGAAGATGCTGATGCCTTCGCCACGCGCGTTTCGCTCGCGGGTGGTTCGGCTGCCGACGTACGCATACATTGCTTTTCCTTGGAGATTGGCGAGGGTGGCGGCGGGGCCGGACGTGGTGCTGGCGCAACCGGTCAGATGACCGAGCAACGTTGCACCGCCGATCGCTGCGCCGGTGCCGAGCAGCCGCCGACGGCCCGAGTCGATCGATGAATAGCGAGGAGAAACCAGCCGAGAAGAGGTCACACGAGCTTTCAGCGAGCCGCAGTGCGACGGCTCAAGTGGGATTCGAGGGTTAGCACGTGATTGCATTTTATGAACAACAAATGCAAACTGGAACCTATGGAAAACACTAAGGAGGCGCCGGCACGCCAGATCAGGGTCGGGGACCGCGACTACCTCGCCCTCGATCTCGAAGCGCTGTGCGGCACTGCATTGACGCGGCTGCCAGTCGTGCTCCGGCTCCTGCTCGAGAACGCCGCGCGCAACATGGCGGGTGCCGAAAGAGAGGCGGCCATCGCTGCGCTGCTAGCCTGGACAGCCACCGGAACGAGCGAGGCGGAGATCGCCTTTCAACCCGGGCGCGTCCTGATGCACGACACGACGAGCACGCCGGCGCTGGTCGACCTGGCCGCAATGCGCAGCACCCTCG
>Ga0307508_10001048_pt1 | contig 32001 bp, 33 predicted proteins | sample 9_EM_MG_FD_203089 | JGI IMG/M metagenome (GOLD analysis project Ga0307508, IMG submission 203089) | Populus trichocarpa ectomycorrhiza microbial communities from riparian zone in the Pacific Northwest, United States - 9_EM | ecosystem: Host-associated > Plants > Roots > Unclassified | place...
CTCTGAGAGCCTGTGAACAAATCCGACACACCCGCTCGAGCGCGCCAAAGAGCGCCGCTCGTCGTTGCAAATGCTCGCTGTAGCCCGAGCTACAGCTGCGCTTTGCGCCTAGATCGACACCCTTTGGCGCACCCGCTCGGGCGCGCCGGATTCATTCACAGGCTCTGACGTGGCAGGCCGCAAGCTCTCGGCGCCGCCGTCTGCGACGCCCCGGTTCTGGCGCGACGCAGCCCTGCCCTTCGTCGAAGCCCGCTCGGTGGACGACGGGCGCAGCGTCTGCTATGGCCGCCATTCGCACGAGACCTTCTCCATCGGCGCCATCACGCAGGGGCACTGCGACTACCTCAACGGCCGCTTGGTCGAACACGCGAGCGCCGGCAGCGTGGTGATGATGAACCCGGGCGACGTTCATGCGTGCAACCCCGCCGGCGGGTCGCCCTGGTCGTACCACATGCTGTATGTGGACACCGCCTGGCTCGCCGAACTGCAGCGCGAACTGGGCTTCAGCCCGAACCGCGATTTCCGGCCCTTCTCGACGACGCTGACGCGACACGCCGGCTTGCATGCCGAGCTGCTGCAGCTCCACGAAACCCTCACCAACTCGCAAGCAGAGCCGCTGCACAAGAGCAGCGCCGCACTCGCTTTCTTCTGTGGGCTGCAACAACAGCTCGACCCTGCGCCCGCCTCATCGACAGCATCCGCTGCTTATGGAGAGCTATCCATAAGCAGCGACAGCGGCCAGATGCGACGACCCTGGACTTCCCCCATGCCAGCCCTCTGTTTCCAGCGAAACCGTCTCCTCGCTGCATGTTGGACAAGGTGCCGCCACATCAGAGCAAATGCGTGCTGAAAGCCCATCTGGCGCAGCGTGACTGTCGCCAGGGGGAAATGCGGCCGAACTCGCATACCGCCCGTGAGCAAACCTCAACCCACCTGCAACTTGAATCGCGACACCGCTTCGACCAGTTTGCGTGCCTGCTGATCCAGGCTTTCCGCCGCGGCGGCCGACTCTTCCACCAGCGCGGCGTTCTGCTGTGTCGCGGTGTCGAGTTCGGTCACGGCCTCGTTGATCTGGCCGATGCCTTCAGACTGTTCGTGGGACGCATTGCCGATGTGGCTGACGAGCTCGGTCACCTGTTTGACCCGGGCCACGATGTCACCCATGGTGCGGCCGGCCTGCTCCACCAGTTGGGCGCCGTTCTGTACCGTCTCGGTGCTGGCGCCGATCAAGGTCTTGATCTCGCGCGCGGCCTGGGCCGAGCGTTGGGCCAGTGCACGCACTTCCGCGGCCACCACGGCAAAGCCGCGGCCTTGCTCGCCGGCCCGGGCTGCCTCGACGGCGGCGTTCAGCGCGAGGATGTTGGTCTGGAACGCAATGCCGTCGATCACGCCGATGATGTCGCCAATGCGGCGAGACTTGGCGTCGATCTCGGTCATCGTCTGCACCACCTGGCTGACGACCGCGCCGCCCTTGCTGGCGACGGACGATGCCTCGTGGGCCAGCCGGGTGGCTTCTTGCGCGGTGTGGGCGTTGTTCTTCACCGTGCTGGACAGTTGGTGCATTGACGCGGCGGTTTGCTGCAGGTTGGACGCCTGCTCTTCGGTGCGCTGCGACAGGTCGGCGTTGCCGGTGGCAATCTGCCCGGAGCCGGTGGCAATGCTCTCTGACGTCTGGCGAACCGTTCCCACGAGTGCGGCCAGGCTGTCGGTCATGGTCTTCATGGCGCGCAGCAGCTCGGCGGGCTCGTCGCTGCCCTGGGGGTGGATCGGTGTCGTCAGGTCGCCTTGAGAAACGGCACGCACCACCTCGACCGCGTTGCTCAGCGGCCGGGTGATGGACGCGGTCAGCAAGCCCGCCAGCACCAGCCCGCACAGTGTGGAGAGCGCGGCGATGGCCAGCATCATTGAACCGGCCCGCGTGGTGGTGTGGTTGATCTCGGTCGCGGTCTGTTGCATCAGCGCCAGCTGCGTGTCCTTGAAGTGGTCGAGCGTCTTGAAATAGGTGTCTTGTATGGGGCGGGTTTCCTGCAGATTGATGCGTGCGGCTTCTTCTTGCTGGCCGGCCGCTGCCGCGGCGAGCACCTTGTCCATCGACTTGGTGTAGGCCCCGCGCTGCGTTGCCATCTGCTGGAGGGCATCCTTCTCGGCTTCGGTGGTGGCCCCTTTTTGCAGGGCTTCCAGCAGCTTGGGGTTGCGGGCGCGCATTCCTTCACGGCGCTTTTTCTCGCGCTCGACCACGGCGGCGTCAGTGCCTGCCAGCACGATGTCGCGGGCGCTGAGAGCGGCCACGTTGACGTTGTCTTTCAGCTCGCTGATGTTGAGCACCATCTGCATGCGCTGGTCCGCCAGCGAGCTGACCATCTGGTCGACGCCTGCCAACTGGCGCCAGCCCAGCAGGGCGACGGCCAGGCCGAAAAGAATGACCAACACGAAGCCAGCCACGAGGCGCGTACCGATCTTGACGCTATTGAGGACCAACACCTGAGTTCCCGCTTTCGTTGTTGAGATGTGGACGGAATATCGGCAGTCTTGGCGGCAACTTGATGGCGTGCGCGCCAAATCAGACGCATGTTGCGCAACGGTTTGATGAAGAGCATGGCCGCGTTGGCACACAGAGCACAGGGAGCCGGCCTTGGTGGCACGCAGGGGCAGGTTCGCCTGCAGCGCCGCGACCACAATGAAACGATGCAGGCCGAGATCGAGATCGTCAGGTGGTCGACCGACAGTGTCGCGCCGGCGCACCGCGTCGGCTTCTATGCCGATGCCCTGAGCAGCGCGGTGACGCCGATGGCGATGAAGGTGCCTGAGCGGCAGCCCTTCCGATCGACCATGACGATGGCCGACGCCGGGCTCGTCTCCGTGCTGCGCCAGACCGGCAGCGCGCACCGTGTCTTCCGTGACCGCAGCCACATCGAGCGGACCGAGGAGCGCAGCTACCACCTCGTCTTCGTCGTCAACGGCGCCGAGAACATCGAGCAGCGGGAGCGGCTGCACTTGCGAGAAGGCGATGGGCTGCTGATCGACTCTGCGTTGCCGGTGGATCTGGATATTCCCACCGACTACGAGTGCGTGCATCTCAAGTTGACGGAGACGTGGATGCGCCAATGGGTGCCGTCCCCGGGTGCCCTGGCAGGGCGGCGGATCAGCGGGCGCGACGGGTGGGGCCGAGCGCTCGCAGCGTTCGCCGCGCAGTTGTCGCCGCAGGCACTCGCAAGCGCACCACTGCCCATGTCAGCGATGACGGACCACGTCGGCGCACTGCTGGCGATCATGGCCAACGAAACCCTGGGAAGCGCCGGCAAGGCGCCGCCGCGGGCCGAACGTGTGCTCGCCGAGGTGATCGCAGAGTGCATCGTCCAGCGCAGTGTTGACGTCAGGCTCACCGCGGCGCAGGTCGCTCTGGCGCTGGGTGTGTCGCCACGCACACTGCATCGGTGTCTCGCCGCGCAGTCCAGGACGTTCGGTGCGCTGCTGATCGGCGCACGGCTGCAGCGGGGAATCGACATGCTCCGTTCGCCCCTGGGGCGCCGCCTCACCATCGCCGAGGTGGGCCGCCGCGCCGGCTTTGCCGACGCGTCGCACTTCGTGCGCGCGCTGCGCGCCCGCATGGGCTGCACGCCATCGCAGTTGCGCGATGGAAGCGGCGCCGGCCCGGAAGAGTGACCCGGAGGCCAGCCATGACAGCCACGGGAGCCGATCCTGGCCTGATCGAGCGCTGGACCACCGACCTGCTGCCGGTCGCCGAGCGCTTCGACTACTTCGCCGACGCCTTGTCGTCGGCGATCATTCCGATGCAGGTCGAATGCTGCAGCCGCGACACCTTCCGCTCGGACATGTGTGCGCTGAACCTGGGGCCGTTGACGGTGATCGAGCAGGTCGGCACGGCTCACCGCTCGTTTCGCGGCGCGCGCGAGGTTGGGTGCAGCGGCGGACGCAGCTATCACCTCGTCCTCAACCGCCGGTCCGCCTGGACGATCAGGCACCGCGGAGACATGACGCTGCGGCCCGGCGACGCGGTGCTGACCGACTCGCGCCTTCCGCATGCGCTACAGCTGGTGGACGACTACGACATCGTTCACCTGAAGCTGATGCCCGGCTGGCTCGAACGGTGGGTGCCCAACCTGCATGTGCTCGTCGGCCGTGTGCTGGCGCGAGACGAAAAATGGGCGCGGGCGCTGACCGCCTACGTGGCGTGCCTGTCGCCGCAGGCCTTGGCGAACTCGCCGGTGCCCAGGGGCGTTGTCGCCGACCAGGTGGGCGCGCTGCTGGCCCTGGCCGCGAGCGAAGTTGCCGGCAGGCCTCAGCGTCCGCCCGATGCGCTGCTGTGCGACCGCGTCCACGATTGCATCGTCCAGCGCTGCGCAGAGCCGCGGCTCGAGGCCTTCGACGTGGCCGAATCGCTCGGCATCCCGCTGCCGCTGCTGCATGCCGTGCTGCTGGCCTTTCACTGCGGTTTCGAGCAGGCGCTTCTGGCAACCCGCACACGCATCGCCTGCCGGATGCTCGAATCCCCGCTTTTCGAGCGGGCCACCATGGCCGACATTGCCAAGCGGGCCGGATTCGCCAACACTTCGGCCATGCGTTCAGCCGTGAACCGCCAGGGTCTCGCGCTCCGAACGAACGGTCGCACGAGGACGCTCAGGCAGTCATGAGATGTCGAACCTCAACGGAATCAGCCGCTGGTCAACCGATGCCGAAGCGCCCCGAAACCGCCTCGACGTGTACGCCGCCCTGCTGAGCGAATCGCTGTCGCCGATGCATCTCGCGGCGCCCGAGACGAACGGCTTCTTTGCCCACATCTCGGCCGCCGACATGGGCTTCCTGTCGGTGGTGCGCCAGCAGGGCAGCGCGCACCGCTGCTACCAGGGGCCTCGGGACCATGCACGGGCCGGTGAACGCTCGTACCATCTGGTCCTCAATCTGGCGTCGAGCTGGGACATCCAGCACCGCGATGCCTTGCACATGGAAGCCGGGGACGCGGTTCTGGTCGATTCGGCGCTGCCGTGGGATATCCGCAGCCCTCAGACCTACGAGTACGTCCACATCAAGCTCAGCGACGGCTGGCTGCGGCAGTGGGTGCCTTCGCCGGCGGCACTCGTCGGCAGGCGCATCGGCGGCAGCGCAGGCTGGGGCAGCGCACTGACGGCCTTCGCGGCGCAGTTGTCGCCGGAGTTCGTCGTCCGCTCTCCACTGCCGCAGTCGCTGATCGTCGATCAGATCGGTTCGCTGCTGGCATGGTGCGCGCACGACCTGGCGCCGCCGGCGAAGGCGGCTTCGGTCGCAGCCCGGTCGCTGCACCGGCGCATCGAAGACTGCATTGCGCAACGCTGTACCGAGCCCCGGTTGACGGCCGCCGAGGTTGCCGCATCGGTGGGCGTTTCGCTGCGGACGCTGCACCGCTGCCTGTCGCAGCAGCGTCTGAGCTTCGGCAACCTGGTGATCAGTGCGCGGGCAGAGGTGGGTGTCCGCATGCTCGCGTCCCCGTTGTTCCGAAAGGTGGGCGTTGCCGAGATCGCACGCCGAGCCGGGTTCAGCGACGCGTCGCACTTCGCGCGCGTGGTGCGCCACCAGACCGGCCGGACGCCGACGCAACTGCGCAGCGCACCCGGAGCGCCTGACGCTACAACCGCCTGTCCTTGAGCCAGGCGAGGATCGCCTGCGCCACGTCGGGCCAGCCGCGGTCGATGGTCAGCGAATGGCCGCGGCCTTCGAACTGTTTCAGTTCCGTCACGGCGAGCGAATGGCGGTACATCTTGAAGGCAGCGCGCGTCGTGACGTCGGGCACCGTGTGGTCCGCGGTGCCGGAGATCAGCAGCAGTGGCCCGCGCGTGTCGTTCGCCGTGTTGACCTTCGATGCGGCGTGGAATGTGAAGTTTGCGAGCGCCACCTCGAACAGGCCGCGCGCCGGCGAAGGGATGGTCCACTTCTCGAACAGCGCGTCGGACTCCGTTTCGCTCAGCGCGTTGCCGAAACCGAAGCGGAACTCCGCCTTCGTCAGCGCCACGGCCTTGCTGATGTTCAGCGGGTTGCCCAGGGCCGGCAGCCCGGCGCGCAGCTGTGCCAGCGGTAGCGGCAGAACGCCCTTGATCTGCGCCGGGTCGATCGCCACCGCGGCGCGGCCGATGCCTTCACCGATCAGCTTCTCGGCGATCAGGCCACCGAACGAGTGGCCGACGATGATGGGCGCCGACGGCAGCTCGTCGACGACCGACGTGAAGTGCGAGACGACCTCCTCGAGTCCCTTGTTGGCCACCCGCTCCGGATGCTGCCGCGCCTCGGCCACCGTCGCGGCTTCGCCGGGCCAGCCCGGTGCAATCGGTTCGTAGCCGGCATCGCGGAACAGCGGCACCCAGGGTGCCCAGCTGCTGGCGTGGAGCCACAGGCCATGGATGAAGAGGACGGGCGTGCGGGAGGAGGTCATGTCGGTCTCCGGGGGAGTTGAAGGTGTTGAAGCAGGTTGTGCCCGCCCACGGCACGCAGTCACTTCGGCCAGGGCTCTTTGGGCGGCGCGCCGTCATCGACGATCAGCCAGGCGAGCAGCTTGGCCGGCGCCGTGTCGCTGGCGTTGCGCGAGACCAGATGCGGAACGCGCGGCGGTTCGTACCAGGATTGGCCGGCCCGGTAGGTGACCGGCGGTTGGCCTTCGAGTTGCGACACCACCTCGCCTTCGACCACATAGGCGAAGACCGAGCCCGGGTGCAGATGCGCCTTCGACGCCTGCCCCGGCGCGTAGCTGACCAGCACGACGATGCCGGTCTTGCCGGGCACGTCGGCGAGCTTTTGACGTTGCAGAGGCGTGGTCGTCTCTTCGCCGGCGTCGTGGGCGATGCTTGCCGTGCCGGCAAGTGTGGCCAGGGCGCACAGCGCCACCGGCAGGTTCCTTGTCTTCATCGTCGTCCCCTCAGGCGGCTGGCGACAGGCGGTAGCCGACGCCGAAGCGATTCCAGATGTTGATGGTGCCGATCAGCAGCGTCAGGTCGACACTCTCCTGCTCGCTGAACGCGGCGCGCATCTCGGCGTAGGCGTCGTCCGGCGCGTGGGTGTCCGCCAGACGCGTGAGCGCCTCGGTCCAGGCGAACGCCGCACGTTCGCGCGGCGTGAAGAACGGGGTTTCGCGCCACACCGCGACGGCGTACAGGCGGCGCTCCGTCTCGCCCTTCTTGCGCGCGTCGCGGCTGTGCATGTCCACGCAATACGCGCAGCCGTTGATCTGCGAGGCACGCAGCTTGACCAGGTCGATCAGCAGCGGCTCGATCGAGAGCCGCGGCAGCGCGGTCTCAAGGGCCATCAGGGCCTTGGCTGCATCCGGCGAGGCTTTGTAGAAGTTCAGTCGTTGTTCCATCGGTGTGCTCCTGGCATTCATGACAGCAAGGCTAGGTGAGCGCGCACGCAATCGCTTGTCCGTCCTTGCGGCGCTTGGTCGATTCGTGGCTTCTTCTGGTATCTCACATGCCGCATGAAAGCTTCCAATCACGCGCGATCGGTGAAAGACCGCTGCGCGGTGCAGCACGAGCATGTCCCCACAAGTTCACCCCTGCACCGGAGGTCTTCATGAAACGCTGTCACGTCATCGCCTTGGCCGCTGCCACTCTGGCATTCGGGGCCGCTCAGGCCCGCGAACCCATCCTCTCTGCTGCCAAGCTGAGCTTCGGCGATGCGACGACCTTGTTTGTCGCCGACTGGCGCGGCGCGCGCATCCACGCGCTGACGCTGCCGCCAGCCCCGGTGGCGCTCGGCATGCCGTTCAACCTGAAGGACGTGCAGGCCCCGATCGCGAAGGCCTTGCATGTCGAGGCCACGCGGCTGCGTTTCGAGGACATGGCCGCGCAACCGGGCAGCGAACGCGTGTACGTCTCGCTCTCGATCGCGAACGGCCGCAGCGCGCCGCGGCCGGTGCTGGTGGCCATCGGTGCCGACAGCAAGGTGGCGGTGGTCGACCTGCAGCGTGTACCGGCGACCTCGACGCGGATCGACGACGAGCCGTCGCCCGACCTGAAGTTCTGGCGCGACATCCCGGCGCAAAGCGTCACCGTCACCGACATGACGGTGTACGACCACAAGCTCTACGTGGCCGGCCTGTCGAACCGCAGTTTCGCGTCGACCTTGCGCGTGTACGACCTGCCGCTGCGCGGCCGTGCGCAGGTGACGACGATGGAGATGTACCACCCGGTGCACGATGAGGTCGAGACACGTGCGCCGATCCGCACGATGCGTGTCGTGCCGATCGGCGGCGTGCCGACGTTGGTCGCGGCGTTCACCTGCACGCCGCTCGTCGCGATCCCGCTTGCCGACCTGAAGGACGGCGCGCACATCGTGGCCAAGACGATCGGCGAGCTGGGCTGGGGCAACGAGCCGATCGACATGGTGTCGTTCAGCAGCGGCGGCAGCGACTTCGTGCTGATCGCGAACTCGAGCCGCGCTGCCGACCTGATCCCGCTGGGCGAGATCGCCGAAGGCATGAAGAAGCCCGGCATGGCCACGCCGATCAAATGGCCCACCGAACCGCTCGCCGGCGTGAAAGCCATCATGGCGCCGCTGGCCGCGGTGGCGCAGCTCGACAACCTGAACGACGAGCTGCTCGTGGCGCTGCGTCGCGACGATGCCACGGGTGCGATGCAGCTCGTGACGATCCCCAAGGGCGCCTACCTGCGCATCAGCGACTTCATCAACGAGTACGACTTCCCGGGCTTCCAGTACCGGCCCACCGATCCGTTCCGGCAGGCGCACAAGTACTTCTACAAGATCGAGGGCTTTCCGGAACGCATCCGTGAGTGAGGCGATGCGGCGCTTCGTCCAGGCCGCGTGCGCGGCGTCGCTCATCGGTGCCGCCGCATCGACGGTTCATGCCGCCACGACCGTCTCGCCGGCCGGTGACAGCGTACCGGCCAACCTGCTGCGCATCGAGCTGCACTTCGATGCGCCGCGTCGCGAGCCGCTGGACATGCGCCAGGTGCGCCTGCGCCGCGCAGGCAAGGTTATCGATGAGGCATTCCTCGGCCTGTCGCTGCCCAGCCGGGATGGGCGGGCCGTGACGATCCTGCTGCACCCGGGTCGCATCAAGACCGGCGTGGGCGCGAACCTCGCTCTCGGCCCGGTCCTGAACGAAGGGGATCGCGTCACGCTGGAGGTCGACGACCTGCTGCTGCGCAAGACCTGGCAGGTGACGGCAGCGCTGCGCCGGCCCATTGCCGTCGCCGATTGGCGCATCGAGCTGCCGACAGCGGGCTCGCGCGCCGACTTGCGCGTCACGCCCGACGCCACGCTCGGCGCCGGTGCGGCCGCCCTGATCGGCGTGGCGGATGGTGCCGGCCACCGGGTCGCGGGCCGGGCGCAGATGACGGCGGATGGTGTGCAGTGGCGCTTCGTTCCGTTCGCCCCATGGCGGGCCGGGCGCTTCATGCTGCGTGTGCACCCTGCGTTGGAGGACGTGGCGGGCAACCGCCCCTGCGCGGCGTTCGAGCAACATGACGCGAGCGCTGCCGATTGCCGCAGCGAGGGGTTGCGGCCTTTCGCGGTGAAGCGCCGCTGAACTCAACCGCGTAGTGCCGATCTGCCCGATGGTGGATCAACCGCGAGCGGGTCGCTGGCCGGGAAGGTCATTGCCAGCGCGTTATCCAGCTGGGCTTCGAGCGTGGCGCCCACCGAGGGCGGGCTCGGGGCCGCGGTGTTCTCGAGTTCGCGTTCGGCGCGCAGGCTCGCCAGATCGCGGCCGATCGTCACGACCGCGAGCACCCGGCCGCCCTGGCGGTAGCGCACGCTGCAGTCGCGCGCCGCCGGCGAGCCGTCGATCTCGATCGCGTCCCAGCGTTCGGCATGGCCCACGTACTGGATGGCCACGTCGTAGTGCTGGCTCCAGAAGAACGGGCTGATGTCGAAGGGCTGGCGCCGGCCGAGCATGTTGAGCGCGGCCACCTGGCCTTGGCGCTGTGCGAGCGTCCAGTGTTCAACGCGGATGCGTTCGCCCGAATGCGGATCGGGCCAGCGCGCGATGTCGCCGGCGGCGAAGATGCCTGGCGCGCTGGTCTGCAGGTAGGCGTCGACGCGCACGCCGCGGTCGATGGCCAGGCCGGCCTGCTCGGCCAAGGCGAGCATCGGCCGCACACCGACGCCGGCGACGACCAGGTCGGCGTCGACCACCGTGCCGTCTGCCAGGCGGGCACGCATGCCTTCCAGGCGTGTCACTGTCGTGCCGAGATGGAACACCACGCCGTGCGAGGCATGCAGGTCGCGCACGAACGCCCCGAGTTCCGGGCCGAGCACGCGCTGCATCGGCACCGCGTCGGGCGCCACCACGTGCACCTCGAGGCCGCGGTTGCGCAGCGATGCGGCGGCCTCCAGGCCGATGAAGCTCGCGCCGATCACGAGTGCCGAGCGGGCAGACGCCGCTTTCGCGACGATCGCCCGGCTGTCGGCGAAGCTGCGCAGGCCCAGCACCTGGCCCGGTGCCGCGCCGGGCACTGCGAGCTGCACCGGGTCGGCACCGGTGGCGAGCAGCAACGTGCCGAACGGGCGCGCGGCGCCGCCCGCGACACGCAGCTGGCGTGCGGCCACGTCGATCGCCTCGACCCGCGTGTTCAGCTGCAGGTCGATGCGCTGCTCGCGGTACCAGTCGTCCGGCTTCAGCGGCATCCAGTCCGCCTGCGCCGTGCCGGCGAGGAAATCCTTCGACAGGTTCGGCCGGTCGAACGGCGGGTCGGCGTCAGCGCTGAGCATCGTGAGCCGGCCTTCGTAGCCTTCGCTCCGCAACATGTCGGCAGCGGCCAGGCCGGCCGCGCCGCCGCCGATGATGACGACATCGTCCAGCAGCGCGTTCCGGCGCGAACGCGGTGGCGCGACGATGCGCTCGCGCGCGAACACCTGGCCGCCGACCCGCTCGACGCGCCAGCAGGGCAGGTCGTCGAGCGCCGGCGCGCACAGGGCCTTCCCGCTGCGGATGTCGAACTGCGAATGGTGCATCGGGCAGTGCAGCACATGGCCGCTGAGCAGGCCGTCGGCCAGCGCTGCGTGGTAGTGCGTGCACTGTGCGCCGATCGCATAGAGCGCCTCACCCCGGCGCACCAGCAGCGCGTCCTCGCCGTCGATCTGCCCGGGCAGCATCGCGCCGTCGGCGATGCGCTCGAACGGGACGCCGGCCTTCAAGTCGGGCGGGGTGGTGCCGGTCATGGTCGTGCGGGCAAGTTGCGCGTGATCCACGGGTCGAAGGGCTTGCTCATGGGGCACCTCGGCTCGCCAGGTGCTCGCCGACGAACCAGCTCTGCAGCTCGTTCGTGCGCAGCAGGTCGCCGACGATCAGGTCGTTGCTGCCGTCGTCGCCGTCGTCCGCCGCCTGGCGGGCCAGCGGGCGTGCCTCGCCGAGGACGAACTCGTGCGCTTCCACGAGGCGCTGCAGCTGCTGCACGGGCTCCTCGCGGCCGCGCGGGGCACGAGCGATGCGCGATTCCTCGGCCACGTCCTGCGCCAGCGCGAGCGCCACGCCGCCGAGCGTCTGCACCCGCTCGGCAAGCTGGTCGATCAACGCGAGCTGCTCCTTGTAGTGCTTGTCGAACAGCAGGTGCAGTTCGTAGAAGGTCATGCCGGCGGTCTGCCAGTGCGCCTTCTTGTAGAGGTCGCGCAGCGCCATCGAATGGGCGAGCAGGCGGTTCAGGGCGCTCACGCTGCGGTGGCGCACCTCGGCAGACAGGCCGATGCGCACCGGCGCGAGCTGGCCGAAGGCCTGCGTGACGGCGGACTTCTCGGGGGAATTGCGGTCGGTCATCGTGGCTCCTTGAAGGGTCAGAACGGGAACAGCGGCGCACCACGCTGCACAGAAATCCAGTGCTGCGTGGTGAACGCCTCGATCACGCCGTCCGGCCCGAACCGGCCGAGGCCGGAGTTCTTTTCGCCGCCGAATGGCAGGGTCGGCATGTCGATCGTCGATACGTCGTTGACGTGCGTCATGCCGGCCTGCACTTGGCGGGCAAACCGCGTGCCGCGCTCGATATCGCCGGTGATCACGGCGCTGGACAGGCCGGTGTCGGTGTCGTTCGCCAGGCGCAGCGCGTCGGCCTCGTCGGCGGCGCGAATGACCGGCGCGATCGGCCCGAAGATCTCGTTGCGCACCAGCGTCATCGTTGGCATGACGTGGTCGAACACCTGCGGCGGCAGCAGCTGGCCGCGTGCCGGGCCGCCCAGGCGCAGGCGCGCACCATCGGCCTTCGCGCGCTCGGCCATCGCAAGCAGCTTGGCGAGCTGGCCCGGGTGGATGATCGGCCCGATCGCGGTCTGCGGATCATCCGGGTCACCGACTTGCAGCCGACCCACGCGATCGATGAAACGCTCGACGAACTCGTCGTGCACCGCATCGACCACGATGATGCGGTTCGCGATCATGCAGATCTGCCCCTGGTGCAGGAACTTGCTCACCGTGGCCAGGTGCACGGCCTGTTCGAGGTCGGCGTCGTCCAGTACGACAAAGGGGCAGTTGCCGCCGAGTTCGAGCTGCACCTTCTTGAGCATCGGCCCGCTCGCGGACATCTGCGCGATATGGCGGCCCACCGCGGTCGACCCGGTGAAGCAGACCACGCGTGAGACGGGGTGCTGCACGAACGCATCGCCGATGTCCTTCGATTCGCCGACCACCACGTTCAGCACGCCCGGCGGCAGGCCGGCTTCCTCGAGCAGCTTTGCGAACAACAGGCCGCCGGTGATCGGCGTCTCGTTCGCAGGCTTCGCCACCACCGCGTTGCCGAGCGCAATCGCCGGCAGCACCGAGCGGGTGCTCAGGTGCATCGGCCAGTTCCATGGGCTGATCACCGCGACCACACCGGCCGGTTCGCGGTAGATGCGGTTCTCCTTGGCGGGGAAGTCGCCGAACAGGATGCGGCCTTCGAGCCGCGACGGCAGCGTCGCCGCCTCCAGCACGATGGCGCGCACCGAGCCCCATTCCATCTCGGCCTTTATGCGCGTGCTGCCCGACTCGCGGATCAACCACTGCACGATCTCCTCGTGGCGTTGCTCCATCAGCTGTGCAGTCCGGCGCAGCACCTCGGCCCGCGCACCCGGGAGCGCCGCAGCCCAGTCGCGCTGAGCAACGCGTGCGGCCTGGAACGCGGCGTCGACGTCCGCCACGTCGGCAGGCACGATCTCGGCCAGGCCAGCGCCGTCATACGGGTTGCGGACCCGCAGCACACCCGGCCCGCGCCCGCTGCGCCAGCCGCCGATCGCGAGCTCGCTGAAGCGGTAGGCTGCCCGCGCGTTCATAGCTGGCTCATCCCGCCGTCGACGATCAGTTCTGTGCCGACCACGAAGCCGGCGTCGGCGGATGCGAGGTACAGCACCGCCGCGGCCACTTCGCGCGGTTGGCCGAAGCGCCGGAGCGGGATCTGTGCGCGTGTCTGCGCAGCGCCCGGCGGCTCCTTGGCGGGATCGGTCGCGTCCCAGCCGTGCAGGGGCGTGGCGATCGGCCCGCAGCTGACCACGTTGACGCGGATGCCGCGGCCGAGCAGGTCGCCCGACAGCGTCTTGGCCAGTGAGACGAGTGCCGCCTTGCTGGCCGCATAGGGGCTCGAGCTGGGCATGCCGATGTGCGCGTTGATCGAGCCGTTCAGCACGATCGCGCTGTTTGCGTTGAACAGCGGCAACAGCGCCTGCAACGCGAAGTACGGCGCCTTCACGTTGACCGCGAAGCTCTCATCCCAGAGTGCTTCGGTCACCGCGTCGAAGGCGGCGAACTTGGCGATGCCGGCATTCATGAACGCCACATCCAGGCGCAAACCCTGCGCGGCGATTGCAGCGGCCAGCGCATGGGCCGAACCCGGCTGTGCCGAGTCGTAGCTCACGGCCAGCGCCTGCGGCCCGATGCGCGTGGTTGCGGCATCGAGGCTGGCGCGGTCGCGGCCGGTGATCACGACGCGCGCGCCTTCGGCCGCGAAGGCCTGCGCGGCTGCGAAGCCGATGCCGCTGTTGCCGCCGGTGACGAGCACGTTCTTGTCCGGGAATCGGTTCATGGCGAAGCCTCCTGGATGAAGCCCCGAGCCTAGGTGGTGCAGGCGCGAGGCTCTTGCATCCGACGGTGGCATCTGGCCGCTTCTTGCGCCCGCGTCGTGCTCGCATGCAACGTCAAGAACGGGCCAGCCACGGCAAGTCTTTGCAAGCGGTGGCTGCGCCGCACGGCGAGCATCCCTGCACGACACCCCGTTGCTTCAAGGAGCCCATGATGATTTTTCTCGCCCTCCGATTGGCGGCGTTGCTCGGCTTCGCCGCCGCTTTCACCGGCCAGGCTCTGGCCCAGTCGCCGCAGAGCCGCTTCGCGGACGTGAACGGCGTTCGCCTGCACTACCTCGTGGCCGGGCAGGGCGCGCCGGTGGTGCTGCTGCACGGCTACGCCGAGACCAGCCACATGTGGCTGCCGCTCATGGCACAGCTGCAGAAGACCCGCCTCGTGATCGCCCCCGACCTGCGCGGCTTCGGCGCGTCGTCCAAACCGCGCGAGGGCTACGGCAAGGCGGTGATGGCGCAGGACGTTCATGCCCTGGTGCGCCAGCTCGGCTTCGACAGCGTGGCCATCATCGGCCACGACATCGGCCTGATGGTCGCCTACGCCTATGCGGCGCAGTACCGCAGCGAGGTTGATCGCATTGCGCTGATGGACGCGTTCCTGCCGGGAGTCGGCCAGTGGCAGAACGTCTGGCTGCTGCGCGACAAGTGGCACTTCAACTTCTACGGCGATACGCCGGAGAAGCTCGTGGCCGGACGCGAGCGTGTCTACCTCGAGCACTTCTGGAACGACTTTGCCGCGGACCCGGCGCACTCGATCCCAGAGGCAGACCGCCGCCTCTACGCCAAGGCGTATGCGCAGCCCGGGGCGATGCACGCCGGCTTCGAGGTCTTCCACGCCTTCGAGCAGGACGCAGCCGAGTTTGCGGTGTTCGCCAAGACGCCGCTCTCCGTGCCGATGCTCGTGGTGGCGGGGGAGAAGGCGTCCGGCGAATTCCTCATCAACCAGGGTCGCCTGGTTGCGGGCGAGGTCGAAGGCTTCGTGGTCCCCGGTGCGGGCCACTGGCTGATGGAAGAAGCCACCGTGCCGGTCGTCGCGAAGCTCACCGAGTTCATCAACCGCCCGATCCGCGCGGCTGCGCGCTGACGGCGAGACCTGGAGTCCGATCATGATCGATGCAAGCACCACCCCGACCGTCGTCCTCGTGCATGGCGCCTGGGCCGACGGCTCATCCTGGAGCGAGGTCGTCGCGCGCCTGCAGGCCCGGGGATTGCGCGTGGTCTCGGTCCAGAACCCGCTGAGCTCGCTCGCGGACGATGTCGCCGCCGTGCAGCGCGCCATCGCCATGCAACGCGGGCCTGTCGTGCTGGTCGGGCATTCCTGGGGCGGCACCGTCATCACCCAGGCCGGCAGTGAGGCCGCGGTCGACGCGCTGGTCTACGTCGCGGCCTTTGCGCCGGCACTCGGCGAGTCGACCAATGATGCGCAGAAGGGCTTCCCGCTGGCCGGCTACGTGCCTTTGCTGCAGGCCGATCCGGACGGCTACCTGTGGTTCCCGCAGGACGTGCTGCCGGTCTGGTTCGCGCAGGACTTGCCGGATACCGCGGGCAAAGTTCTGGCCGCCACGCAGAACCCGATCCGCGCCGCCGCCTTCGACGACAAGGTCTCGCAGGTCGCGTGGCAGACGAAGGCCAGTTGGTATCTCGTGACCGACGAAGACCGGATGATCCACCCCGCGCTGCAGCGCCGGATGGCCGAGCGCATCGGCGCGCGCGTGAGCAGCGTGCGTGCGAGCCATGTGCCTTTTCTGTCGCATGCGCAGGAGACTGCTGCGATCATCCTGCGCGCCGTCGGCTCCATCACCGGCCGGGATGAAGACGAGGCCATGGCGGCACCGTGGATCGGATGAATCCCCTTCGAAGGGTCAGCGGCGACCGTGCCGGTATTCGCGCGGTGTCTGCCTCGCCAGACGCGAGAACATGCGCGTGAAGTGGCTTTGATCGGAGAAGCCGACTTCCAGCGCGATCTCGGACAACGGCCGATCAGTCTGCTCGATCAGCACGGCCGCCGCCTCGATACGGCGTTGCATCACGTACCGGTGCGGCGGCATTCCCACGCTGTGCTTGAACGCGCGCGAGAAATGGCAGTCCGACAGCCCTGCAATGGCCGCAAGCTCGTTCAGCTCGATGCGTTCGGAAAGCCGGCCGTGAATGTGTTCGCGCACCCGGCGCAGCGCTCCGGGTGCCAGGCCGCCGCGGGGAGCGGAGGGCGGATGCATGCCGGGCGGCGCCGGAACCAGGCGACAACAGAGTCTGCGAAGCGTTGCACACAGCTCGTCCGGATGGCAATCCACCGACAGGCACGCATCAATGGCAAGAGGCCCGATCGTGCGGATCGATGGTGTGTTGGGTACAACCGTGACCAGCACGATCTTCGTGTTTGTCGTGGGGCGGGCTCGCCGAAGCGCCTCTTGGGCAAGCATCCGCTCCACGCCGTTCACGTCACCGAGGACGATGCGGACTGCCGATTCGGCAAACACCCGCGGAAGCTCGGCCGCGCCCATCTGCCAGATGCGCAATTCGAACTCGGGCGCGAGCCCGAGTGTCGATGCGAGCCCGGCACTGACCAGCGCGCTCGTGTGCGCGATCGTGATCGTGGCCATCGGCACGCTCCCGCAGGCCCGTCGCTGCGGCGACGTTGCGTGTTCGCCGAGTGAGTCCAAGGTGTTCGATTCGATCAGCATGACCACAGCCCTCGTGTCGTCGATGCTTGCCAGTGTGCTCACGCGAACACACTGTGGTTCGCCTGACCGTGCCACGTTGGCGCATGCGCTGGTCCCAGAGTGACAGTCGACGGACCCCACCCGAAATGGCCGGCGATGAACGATTTGCAGCAAGTCCCTGCAAGTGCCCAGAGCCGGCAACTCCGAAGCAAGGAGGGTCAGCGTTCGTCCCAGCGGAACACCTGCCCGGCGCGCTCGCGTGTCGCATCGATCAGGCGGGCGTTGGGCTCGTCGGTCTGCGCCACCCAGTCGACGGCCTCTTGCGGGCTGCGGCCGAACTGCTCGTGCCGTTGCGTCAGCCGCGCCGTGCGCAGGCGGTCGTCGACCTCGACGTACCAGACCTCGTCCAGCAGCCCGGCCACCGGCGCCCAGGGGCCGTGGTCGAGCAGCAGGTAGTTGCCTTCGGTGATCACGAGCCGGGTCTGCGGCAGCACCGCAATGGCGCCGGCCACCGGCTCTTCGATCTCGCGGCGGAACTCGGGGGCGTAGACGATCTCGTCGGGTTGCTGAGTGCGCAAGCGCCGCAGAAGTGCCGCATAGCCTGCGGCATCGAAGGTGTCCGGCGCGCCCTTGCGGCCGGACCGCCCGAGCCGCTGCAGCTCCACGTTGGCCAGGTGAAAGCCGTCCATCGGCACCACCTGCGACACCTCGGAAAAAACCTGTTGGAGCGCCTGCGCCAGGGTTGACTTGCCGGCACCCGGCGGCCCGACCAGACCGAGCAACTTGCGCTGCCCATCTTGAAGAAGACTGCGAACGCGATGCACGAAGCTCGCGGGCACCACGGAGAGTTCTGGCGAAGGCATGGGTTGATCGTAGTCCACGGGTGTCAGCTCGCATGCCGCGCCTAAACTCTGCGCCCATGCCCAACTACATCGCCCTCCTGCGCGCCGTGAACGTCGGTGGTACCGGCAAGCTGCCGATGACCGAACTGAAGGCCATGTGCGAGGCCGCCGGCTTTCAGAAGGTCGCCACCTACATTGCCAGCGGAAACGTGGTGTTCACCAGCAAGCTCGCCGAAGCCAAGGTCAAGGCCGTGCTGGAGAAGGCGCTGCAGGCCTATGCCGGCAAGCCCGTGGGTGTGATGGTGCGCACGGCCGCCGAGATGGCGGCGGTGCTGCAGCAGAACCCGTTTCCCGAGGCGCCGGGCAATCGCGCCGTGGCCATCTTTCTGGACGAACCGCCGCCGCGTGATGCACTCAAGGCCGCGACCGGTCAGGTTGAAGAGAAGATGGCCTTGGGCACCCGCGAGATCCATGTGTTCTACGGTGGCGGCATGGCCGATTCCAAGCTCAAGATCCCGGCGGCCAAGAGCGGCACGGCGCGCAACATGAACACCGTGGCCAAGCTGGCTGCGATGGCGGCGGCGCTGTAGGGCCTGTCAACGCGATGGGAGGGCTGCCGAGGCAATCGACAGAGGCCGCTGCACGTCGCCGTAGCTGCGCAGCACCTGCGCGATGACGACCTGGTAGCCGTCCAGCCAATTCGATTGCGCGGCCTTGGCCTGCAGGTGAGCCGGGTGTTGCATCAGGGCTTGCAAGGCCTCCAGCGATTCCCAGTAGTAGACGTTGGAGACCAGGCCGGCGCAGTCGCCGCTGCCTTCCCAGGCCTCTTCGCCCAGGTAGCCCGGCAGGCTGCGCGCGGCTTCGGCGATGGTGGCGTCGAGACGGTGGAACTCGTCGTCGAACTGCTTCTTCGCGAAGGTGAAGGTGGCGGAATACATCGGCAGCCCCAGGTGCTTGGCAACAGGGGCGCGAGTCTAGGGCCTGCGTTGGTCCACGTGAAGGCGTCAGCCCGAAGAGGCCAGGTCGAAGATGCGCGCCGCCTCGATCCACTTCTGCCCCTCGGGCGTCCACGGCGTGGGCGCCTGGTAGTGCCACATCAGCGTCTCCCAGGCCTTGAGGCGTGGGTCGTTCGCCTCGTGCTCGGCCTTGCGCGCGGCGTCGAAGCGCTCGTCGTCGGTCTCCATGAACATGCACAGCCGCGTGCCCAGGCGGTAGATCTCCATGCCGGTGATGCCGGCCTCGCGCAGGTGCTGCGCCACCTCGGGCCAGACGGCGCGGTGGTGCGCCTCGTACTCGGCGATGAGGGCGGGGTCGTCTTTCAGGTCCAGCATCAGGCAGTGGCGCATGGTGCCTCCTACAGCGCGCGGTCGAGGTGCACGTAGCCGCCGTCGGGGTGCAGCCACTGGCCGGTGGTGTGCGACGAGCGGTCGGACAACAGGAACACCACCAGATCGGCGATCTCTTCTGCGGTGGTCATGCGATGGCCGAGCGGGATGCGTACGTTGATCTTCTGCAGCGATGCGGCCGGGTCGGGGTGTGTGGCCAGCCAGCGCTCGTACATCGGCGTCATCACCTCGGCCGGCAGCACCGCGTTCACGCGCACGCCGAAGGGCGCGAGCGACGCGGCCCATTCGCGTGTGAGCCCCAGCAGCCCGGCCTTTGCGGCCACGTAGCCGCTGGTGCCGCCCTGGCCGGTGAGCGCGGTCTTGGAGGCGATGTTGACGATGGCGCCGCGGCGCGCTTTCAGCTGTGCCTCGCACAGGTGGGCCAGCAGGTAGGTGTGCACGAGGTTGGCTTCGAGCGAGCGCATGAAGGCGGCGCGCCCGGCGCTCAGCGGCACGCCGTCGTTGATGCCGGCGTTGTTGACCAGGCCGTCGATGCTGCCGTGTGTGGCCAGCGTGGCGTCGATGGCGGCGCGGCAGGCGGCTTCGTCGGTGAGGTCGAGTTGCTGTGTGCTCGCACGGGGTGACGCTGTCTGCCATCGGGCGAGCAACTCGGGTGCGACGGGGTTGCGGTCGAACACGACCGGCACCGCACCTTCTTGCGCGAGTTGCGAACAGATGGCCGCGCCGATGCCGCTGGCACCGCCGGTGACGATGACGATCTTGTCTTGCAGGTGGAGGTCCATGGTGATGAGGTGGCAGGCCCTTCGACGGGCTCAGGGCGAACGGAGGTGGGGCTCAGCCGAACGGGAGCGGAGTTCGGCCAGGCCATAGCAACGCTGCGCGTTGCCACCCCACAGCGCGTCGCGCTCTGTGGGCGACAGGCGCTGCTGCGACCAATCGTCGACCAGCGCGACGACCTCCGCATGCGACGCGGCCAGCAAGCACACCGGCCAGTCGCTGCCGAACATCAGGCGCTGGGGGCCGAAGAGCTCCAGCGCCACGTCGAGGTAGGGGTGAAAGTCGGCCGGCACATGGTCGTCAAGCCGGCCATCGCGCCAGTTTGCTTCGGTGACAAGGCCCGACAGCTTGCAGCTCACGTGCGGCAGCGCGGCCACCGGCCGCAGCGCTTCGCGCCAGGCCTGCAGCACTGCGGGGCTGCGCTCGCGGACCGCCGGCTTGCCCAGGTGGTCCAGCACCAGCGCGTGGCCGTCGAGCGTGGCGCAGAAGTCGGCCAGGCCGGCGAACTGGTGGTCGTAGACCAGCAGTTCGTAGACCAGGCCGCGTGCCTGCACCGCGGCCACGTTGCGGCGGAACACCGGGCTGTCGATCACCGAGCGCACATTGGCCTCGCCTTGCAGCACATGGCGCACACCCTTCAGCGCGGGCTGGTCGCTCCAGCGTGCGAGGCGCGAGGCGGCATCGCCTTCGCGCAGCTCCGTCCAGCCCACCACGCCGGCGATCCACGGGTGCTCTGCGGCCAGGCCGAGCAAAAAGTCGGTCTCGGCTTCGTCGGTGCGCGCCTGCACGGCGATGCAGCGCTCGATGCCGCTGGCCTGCAGGTGAGGCAGCAGGTCGTCGGGCAGCCAGTCGCGGGCGATGCGTTCCATGCCGGGGCCGATCCAGCCGTACCGCGCCGCGTCGTAGCGCCAGAAGTGCTGGTGGCTGTCGATGCGGAGCATCGGCTGCTCAGCCCGTGTAGGTGTACTGCGCCAGCGACTCGGGCTTCATCTCGATGGAATAGCCCGGGCGCTGGGGCGGCATGTAGGCCGCGTTGCGCACCACGCAGGGGTCGACGAAGTGCTCGTGCAGGTGGTCCACGTACTCGATCACGCGGCCTTCTTTCGTGCCGGCGATGCACAGGTAATCGATCATCGACAGGTGCTGCACGTACTCGCACAGGCCCACGCCGCCGGCATGCGGGCAGACCTTCAGGCCGTACTTGGCGGCCATCAGCATCACCGCGAGCACCTCGTTGACGCCGCCCAGGCGGCAGGCGTCGATCTGCACCACGTCGATCGCGCCGCGCATGATGAGCTGCTTGAAGACGATGCGGTTCTGGCACATCTCGCCGGTGGCGACCTGCATCTGGCCTTTCATCGCCTCGCGGATGCGGCGGTGGCCTTCGATGTCGTCAGGGCTCGTGGGCTCCTCGATGAACCAGGGCTTGGCGAAGGCCAGGTGCGGCAGCCATTCGATGGCCTGGTCGACGTCCCACACCTGGTTGGCGTCGATCATCAGCGTGAGATCGGGGCCGGCCACCTCGCGGGCGATGCGCAGGCGGCGAATGTCGTCTTGCAGGTCGCGGCCCACCTTCATCTTGATGTGCGAAAAGCCGGCGTCCATGGCCTCTTTCACCAGGCGGCGCAGCTTGTCGTCGCCATAGCCCAGCCAGCCGGCGCTGGTGGTGTAGCAGGGGTAGCCGTTGGCTTCGAGGTCGGCGCGGCGCGCGGCCTTGCCGGCATCGCGCTCGCGCAGCAGGGCCAGGGCTTCGGCCGGCGTGATGCAGTCGGTGATGTAGCGGAAGTCGATCAGCTTGACGATCTCTTCCGGCGACATGTCGGCCACCAGCGCCCACACCGGCTTGCCTTCGGCCTTGGCCCACAGGTCCCACGCGGCGCTGACGATCGCACCGGTGGCCAGGTGGATCGCGCCCTTGTCGGGGCCGATCCAGCGCAGCTGGCTGTCCGATGTCATGTGCCGCCAGAAGCGGCCCATGTCTTCGGCGATCCAGGCCAGGCTCTTGCCGACGATCAGGTGCTGCATCGCGCGGATGGCGGCGCAGCAGATGTCGTTGCCGCGGCCGATGGTGAAGGTCAGCCCATGGCCTTCGAGCCCCGGCGTATCGGTCTCGAGCACCACGTAGGCAGCCGAGTAGTCGGGGTCGGGGTTCATCGCGTCCGACCCGTCGAGCAGCTTCGAGGTCGGGAAGCGCACGTCGATCACGCGCAGCGAGCGGATGGTGGTCATAGGCGGTCCTTCAGCACATCGTTGCGGGTGTCAGTCGTACAGCACCGCGGCGATCTTCGGGTCGGTGATGTTGGTCTTGTCGTACCAGTAGAAGCCGGTGTCGATGATCTTCGGAAGCTTCTCGCCCTTCAGTGCCTTTACCGCCGCCTCGACCGTCTTGTAGCCGATGCCCACCGGGTTCTGCGTGATCGCGCCGGCCATCTCGCCGCTGGCGACTGCCGCCTTCTGCTGCTTGCCCGAGTCGTAGCCGATGATGACGATCTTGCGTTTCATCTCCTTGGCGCCGTTCAGCACGCCGATGGCCGAGCCTTCGTTGGCGCCGAAGATGCCCTTCACGTTCGGGTTGCCTTGCAAGATCGACTTGGTGATTTCGGTCGACTTGAGCTGGTCGCCGCCGCCGTACTGCACCGACACGATCTTCACCTTGGGGTAGGCAGACTTCATGCGGTTGAGAAAGCCGTCGCGCCGGTCGATGCCGGTGCGGCTGGTCTGGTCGTGCACGACGAGTGCGACCTCGCCTTCCTTGCCGATCAGCTCGGCCATCTTGTCGGCGGCCAAGCCCGCGGCGGCCGCGTTGTCGGTGGTGGCGGTGGTGACGGGGATGTCGCTGTCCACGCCGGAGTCGAACGCCACCACCGGGATCTTCGCGGCCTGCGCCTTCTTCAGCAGCGGCGTCGCGGCCTTGCTGTCGAGCGCGGCGAAGCCGATGGCCTTCGGGTTCTTCGCGAGCGCCGCCGAGAGCATGTCGATCTGCTTGTCGACCATCGCCTCGGTCTCCGGGCCTTCGAAGGTGACGCGGACCTTGTAGTCTTTCGCGGCCTGCTCGGCGCCCGACTTCACGGCCTGCCAGAACTGGTGCTGGAAGCCCTTGGAGATCAGCGGGATGTAGATGTCTTGCGCGAGGGCTTGGCCGTTCAGGCCGAAGGTGGCGCTCAGGCCAAGGGCGATGCCCAGTGCTCTTCTCTTGATCATGCTTTTGTCTCCTGTTGTGAGTGAGTCCGGATGCCGCCCGGATGCGGTTGGTGTTTCGTCCTTGCTCGAGTTCCCACCGTTCGGGCTGAGCCTGTCGAAGCCAGCGCGAATCGGGGCAGGCACTTCGACAGGCTCAGTGCGAACGGAACGGGTTGAGGCTTGCGCATCTCATCCCCCTTTGCCGCGGCGAAGGATGTCGGTGTAGACGGCCAGAATGATGATCACGCCGGTGACCACCGTCTGCCATTCCTGTGCGACCGACATGATGCGCAGCCCGTTGATCAGAACGCTCATGATGAACGCGCCGATGATGGTGCCGAGGATGGTGCCGGTGCCGCCCGAGAGCGAGGTGCCGCCGATCACCACCGCGGCAATCGCATCCAGCTCGTAGCCCTGGCCCAGTGCAGGTTGTGCCGAGTTCAGGCGCGAGGCGATCAGCAGGCCCGCGATGCCGCAGATGCCGCCGCTGATCGAATACACCACCACCTTCCAGAACGCGGTGTTCACGCCCGACAGGCGCACCGCCTCTTCGTTGCTGCCCAGCGCGAAGGTGTAGCGGCCGATCAGTGTCTTGTTGAGCAGGATGCTCGCGCCCACAGCCACGAGGAAGAGGATGAGCACCGCATTCGGAATCGGCAGCGCCGGCAACAAGTCGCCGATCAGCGAATCTTGCGAGATCGCGGTGAAACCCGGTGTGTCGTTGAAGTAGATCGGCTTGGTGCCCGAGATCACCAGCGACAGGCCCTTGAGCAACATCATCATGCCCAGCGTGGCGATGAAGGGCGGGATCTTCAGCTTGGCGATCAGCACGCCCGAGGTGAAGCCGCACAGCGCGCCGAACACGATGGCCGCGAGGATGCCCAGCGGCAGCGGCATGCCCCAGTAGGTGAGCACCACGCCGGCCATCACCGCGCAGAAGGTCATCATCGTGCCCACCGACAGGTCGATGCCGGCGGTGATGATCACGAAGGTGCAGGCAATCGCCAGCACGCCGTTGACGGCCGTGGATTGCAGGATGCTGACCAGGTTGTCGGTGGTCAGGAAGTTGGGCGAGGCCGCGGTGAAGAACGCCATCAGCACGATCAGGCTGGCGAAGGCGAGAAGCTTCTGGCGCGTGGCGGGGTTGAAGAGCGCTGTCTTCACGCTGCTGAAGGCGCTGGGGCGCGGGATCGAAAGTTCCTGGGTCATGGGGTGTTTCCTCAGGCGGCTTGGGCCAAGGCTTGATCAGCAGGCACTTCACGACGGGTGGCGAGCTGCATGATGGCTTCCTGTGTGGCGCCGTGCCCGCTCAGCTCGCCGGTGATGCGGCCTTCGCACATCACCAAGATGCGGTGGCTCATGCGCAGTACCTCGGGCAGCTCCGACGAGATCATCACGATGGCCTTGCCCTGCGCGGCCAGCTCGCGGATGAGCCGGTAGATCTCGCTCTTGGCACCGACGTCGATGCCGCGGGTCGGTTCGTCGAAGAACAGGATGTCGCAGTCGCGCAGCAGCCATTTCGCGATCACCACCTTCTGCTGGTTGCCGCCCGACAGCAGCCGCACCGGCTGCGTGACCGACGGTGTCTTGATCTGCAGCTGGCGCACGTAATCTTGCGCAGTGCGGCGTGTGGCCGTGGTGTCGATGAAGCCGGACTTCATGAAGCGGCGCATGCTCGAGAGGGCGATGTTGGTTTCCACGTCCAGCCCGGTGGCCAGGCCGAAGTGCTTGCGGTCTTCCGACAGGTAGCCGATGCCGTGGCGCACCGCGTCTTCGGGCGAAGCGATCTTCACCAGCTCGCCGTGCACGCGCACCTCGCCAGAGTCCAGCGGGTCGGCACCGAAGATCGCGCGAGCCACTTCTGTGCGGCCGGCGCCCATCAGCCCGGCAAAGCCGAGGATCTCGCCGCGGCGCAGCGTGAAGCTCACGTCGCGCACCGCGCGGCCGCGGTTCAGGTGGCGCACATCGAGCGCGACCTCGGCGGTCGAGGTGTCGGGGATCTCGGCATGCTCGCCGCTGGCCAGCTCGCGGCCGACCATCATCGCGATGATGCGGTCCACCGGCGTGGTGGCCATCGTCACGGTGGCGACGGTCTGGCCGTCGCGCATGACCGTCACGCGGTCGGCGATGCGCTGCAGCTCGTCCATCTTGTGCGAGATGTAGACGATGCCCACGCCGCGCGCCTTCAGCTGCGCGATCACGCGGAACAGGTCGGTGACCTCGGCGTCGTTCAGCGCGGCGGTGGGCTCGTCCATGATCAGCACGCGCGAGTCGAAAGACAGCGCCTTGGCGATCTCCACCATCTGCTGCCGCGCCACGGTGAGCGTGCCCACCACGGTGCGCGGGTCGAGCTGCAGGTGCAGGGTGTCGAAGATCGCTCGCGCCTTCGCGTTGAGCGCGTCTTCGTCGAGGAACAGACCAAAGCGGCGCGGCTCGCGGCCGATGAACAGGTTCTGCGCCGCAGTCAGGTGGTTCATCAGGTTGAGTTCCTGATGGATGATGCCGATGCCCAGCTGCTGCGCGGCGCGCGGGCTGTCGACCTCAATTGGCTTGCCGTCGAGCAGCATCTCGCCGCTGTCTTTGCTGTAGACGCCGGCCAGGATCTTCATCAGCGTGCTCTTGCCCGCGCCGTTCTCGCCCATCAGCGCATGCACCTCGCCGGGCAGCAGCTCGAGATTCACCTGGTCGAGCACGCGCACGCCGGCGAACGACTTCGACACATGCGTGAGGCTGACAAGGGGTGAGGTCATCTATGTTTCCGGCCTGTTCTGGTTTACGCGATCAGTTCATATACGAACATGATGTTCATGGATGAATGTTGTAGAGTCCGGGCGCATCTGCACAGCCCGAGATAACCCTCAGTCGTGACCTTGAGGGCAGATCAACTGAAAGCTCACGTGAGCACAGACAACGACACGCCAGACCGCTATCGCGCGCCGGCCCTCGACAAGGGCCTGGACATCCTTGAGCTGCTGGCCGAGCAGCCCCATGGGCTGACCCGCGGCGAGATCGTCAAGGCCATGGGCCGCAGCCAGAGCGAGATCTACCGGATGCTCGAGCGGCTCGTCGCACGCCACTACGTGACCCGTTCGCCGGAAGGCGACCGCTACGCGCTGGGGCTGAAGCTGTTCGTGCTGGCCCACCGCCACCCACCCTACGACCGCCTGGTGGCGCGCGCGCTGCCGGTGATGGACGCCTTCGCGAAAGCGGCCGAGCAGTCGTGCCACCTGGTCGTCTACGACCGCGGCAACCTGACCGTGGTGGCGCACGTGAACAGCCCCAACAACTGGGGCATGTCGCTGCGACTGGGGGTGCGTGTGAACCTGGTCGACACCGCGTCGGGCCACGCGATGCTGGCCTTCCAGAATGCGCAGCGGCAGGCCGAGATGCTGGCCGAGCACGAGGTGCTGGAGGGCGAGGTGCCGATGTCAGCCAGCGAACTGCAGGCGCTGCTGGAGCGCGTGCGTGCACTCGGCTACTGGGAAGGCGAAAGCGTGCAGGTGTTCGGTGTGTCCGACATCTCGATCCCGCTGCGCGACCCGTATGGCAACGCCTTCGCGGTGCTGACCTGCCCGTTCATCCGCCGCATCGACCAGCACGTGGGGCCGGACATCGCCAGTGCGCGCAGCTTGCTGGCGCAGGCGGCGCAGGGCTTGTCGATCGGGGCTTGATCGGATCCAGCAAGTCAGCCCTGGCCAGATGTGTCGTTGACGTTCAATCTGGGAGGGTCGGACCCGGCGGGGTCGGTGTGTCGTCAGCCAATCGATCTGCCCTGACGATGATGGGCATGATGAACATGACCTTGCGCAGCGAAGATTTCGGCCCGTGCGGCTGAAGCCGGAAGTGCCCGCGCCGCCAGTGAGCCGAAACGCTGTGGCCTGAAGACCCCAGCCCAGAAGGGCCGATCAAGTAGCGGTCATACAGCTGCTCGACCTCGGCGAGCCGAAGCTCGCGCTTGCGCTTGCCCAGACCGGGGAATAGGCGGGGCGCTGCGCTATACGGCGTTTCGTGTGCAATCTCCGGCTTGTCCAGCGACAGATACAGCAGCATCTTTGCCACGTAGTCCAATCGTTGCAGGGTCCGCGAGCGCAACGCCTCAAGATCAAGAGGGGTCGCCGAGTTCACGGTGCATGTTTGCGATGCAACGTCGAAGGCTTGAGCAATGGTTTGCTGGTCATCGCGCACTTGGATCGACACGACGTCGGTTCTCTCGATGGTTTGTATGACGAAGGTGAGCCCGCGGGGTGAATGCGTCGCGTCGGCCGGCAACTTGTGCTCGAAGACAGCAATGGCCTCGAAGCCATCTTTGTCGACCCGTATTGCGGGCTCTGGCACCAGGCACATGGCCGGACACGGCAGCCGCAGCATGCTCACGGGAATGTCAGCGCCAATGTCGGTGGTGTGCAGCAATCGACTCAGCGCCGGAGTCGGCTCATACAGCGCACCGTCACGCAGCCAGAAGGCTTGCCAGTAGACGCTTTGGACGGCGGCTCTCCTGAACAAAATCCGATCCGGCGTGTCGAAGGGGAGCGTGCTGTGGCGCTGGATGAAGTCTTCCATGTGCCGCAGCAGAGAGAGCAAGGGTGCATCAGGGTTGGCGATCATGGCGCGCAGGCGTTCACCGTCCTGCCCTGCGGCGCGGCGCGCGGCAGTCCAGTCGCCAATGGCATTGCTGGCTCTCAAGCGCACGGGTGTCGGCAAATGGATGAACGCCGGTTGGAATGCTCTCACCGAAGACTCGATGGCACGCTGGATGCTCAAGTCGACCATGCTGCGCTGTGGAGCGGCCGTGTCAGTGCTTTTCATATTGCCGCACGATTTCCAGAGCGATGTCGCCATGCAACGAGGGTTCTGACACTCGCGTGACCAACGCCGCTCCGTGCGTCAAGAAGACTTGAACACCCACACCTGCATTGCGCGGCCCCCAGCAATCAATCCAGGCATTGATGGACAACTCGATGCGCCGCCAGTCGTCGAGCAGCGCCTCTATGCCATGCGACTCCTGCCAGGTTGAACGCAGATACAGGTGCAGCCCCGGAAGGAAGTCCCAGCAGACCGACGTGCGGCCCCCGAGGTTCCGGGAATACGACACCATCGTGGCGAAGACGTCGCGCAAGGTCGATGATGAACTCGGCTCGACGACCAACCGGTAGCTGCGCCGGGGTCCGCTCCTGCCGTAAAGCGTCCAGCCCGACTCGGGCAGGCGGATCGGGCCCCAAGATGCGGGTACGGATTTCATTTCGTTCACTCTTGAAATGTGTTGGGTTTCACCGGCTTCATAGACAGATCGACCAAGTAGAAGCGATCTAGACAGCCGATTTGTTGTGTTGTTGTAGGGCAGCTCTCTCGTCGGAACTCACAGTTTCGTTGAGACTTGGTTCTGGTCCCATTGCCAGACTACTTGCCTTCAACGAACTCTCGGTGAACTTGCCACTTCGCTTCAGCTTCGATCTCTTGTCGGTTCGAAAGAGAGATCATCTCCTCCAGGTGGCACCGAATCTCATCGTACGAACTGCTTGGCAGCGCGGGTCGCGTTCTGTCGCCCCATCGTTCATTGCGCAGCGAGAGCCAGTGCCACGCTTTCTCGTCGTTCCGAAGTTCCGTCGGTCCGCATGATCGAATCCAAGCGAGTTCAGTCTCTCTTCCATACCCCGGGAAGTAGTGCCCCTCCCACTCCAACATCAATTGCCGGTAGTCGAGCTTGGCACCGATACCGAGAAACCTGCGACGGTCGTACTCTGTTGCGCACACAGTTGAATGGTTATCTATCCACACACGACATTCCATCGCCTTGCGGAAGGCGGCTGTTGCCTCCTCGTCATCACGATTCACTGCGGCGCCTTCCCCATACGCTTTGGCCAGAGCAAACCAAGCATCGCCGACCGACAGCTCAGCGAGTGTTTTCATAGGCGCCAAATTGCCAGACTGAAGCGCCTGGAGTGCTTCTTCATATCGGGCTGCCAGAGGCTTCTCTTCTCCCCAGTACAGGGCTGCCATCAAGAAGCCGGCGACCAATAGAACGTAAATCATCTGTCAAACTTTTGCGGCGATTCACAGTGTGGCTTGCGGCTTCTGCCGCAGCGACAAGGCGTCCGCCCTGAACTCACTGTTTTTCATCCAGCTGCCAAATGGTCATCCCATAGCCGCTTTTGAACTCGGTCATGACTTCACCGGCCTCGAACTTGCGGCGGCTGCCGGTTTGGGCAGGTGTGAACCAGAAGCCGGCGCGGGGGCAGGGCTGACCAGCTTCACAGCGCAGTCGGTCACTGGAAACTATAGGGTTTGCAATCATCGCGGGGCCTGTGTCGCTTGCGGCGACGCGCTCAACAAGTGTCCAGGTCGTGGAGACTTCAGAGACGTTTTGCTTCGTCTTGGGATCAAAGCCAACCGTCGCGCTGAAAGCCTCGTAGTCCTTGACTAACAGCGCTGCACAGCTGTCATCACACGTTGGAAGATAGACCCCGCTGCGAACGACGGGGTTGCCGGTAGTGACTTTGATTGCTTGATTGAGTTGATAGGCGGGCCAGTTGACCGGTGAGTTCAAGGGGCCGCGCGCCTGGGATTCGTACCTCGACGACAGACTGCCTGGATTCCAGCCCGCAACTTCGGAATGAGCCACGTTGAAGGCGCGAGTCCCGGCTTCGGCTTGCCAATGCCAGAACTGGCTCTCAAGCTCCTTCGGCATCCAGTCAGCCGGATAGTCACTCGTCTGACCTTTGATAGCGCTTTGAACATTGCCCCCGAAACCCAAAGCGCTCAGATCGCCATGCGACAAGAGGATGTAGCCTTCGTCCAAAGATTCCAACGTGGATCGGAAATTGGGCAACACGCGTTCGCCCCAAACAATGTCCGGCTGATTCGACAGATGCCGACTTCGATAGTCGGCGGGCAGCTTGAGCATGTACTGGCGCAGTGCCTCTTCGGCGGCTTCCAGCATCTTTGCCCACGCATCACGCATTTCCCCGAAGTAGTCCAGGGAGCTGTAGCGCTCAAGCAGATAAATCTCTTGGGGAATGAGGGGGGTTGCCATGCTCACTTCTTGCTTTCGTACCAATAGTTGGTGAGAGTGGGCACGCCTACCATGCTCGTCGATTCACCGAAGTTGCTGTAGCCCCAGCCGGTGGGTTTGCGCTTTCCCATATGGCCTATCTCAAGATCGGCCGGATTGAGCACGATTTGCCTCGCGCCACCTTCCAAGAAGAACTTCTTTCCACCCGATCCTGCAGAAACTGCCTTACCCGCGGCATCTCTCATCTCTTGCGACCCAGTAACGCCTTCCCATACCTTGAGCGGTTTTCCTGGTGGGACGACATAGGTTACGAACTCACCATTGCTATTCCAATTCGCCCAGACGGCAAACCGGCGTCGCCAGTCGTCTTTGCTCTTGAGCTTGTCGAACTCGGCAGCGGTCATCCAGCAGATGCTGTTGTCCGACGAACTCGGGTCGAGCACGCGATAGATGGTCGTGCCCGGTGGAATTTCCATTGGGTCCATCGTGTGGAAGGTGTCGTACTTCCCTTTTAGTGGTCCGCTGGTAGCCGCAACGTTCGGATAGCCGGGCGGGATCACGGGCGCTGCGTCTAGTGGCTTGTATGCCGGCCTGTTTTTTATGTCCAACCAAGCCGGCTTGTCCTTCTTGAATGCCTCAATCTCAGCGTCCAGTGAAGGCTTCTTGAACGCGTGCGGGTTAAGTGCATTGGTGTAGGCCCGGTAGCTCATGTCGGACTCGATCTCGAGCCGCCGCGCCAGCTTGTTGACCCAATCCTGCACCGGCTTGAGCACATCGGCAAGTTGGGCATTGGCCGACTGGCGCACCTTGCTGACGGTTTGCAGCAGTTGCCCCGCCTGCGTCTGCATGGCCGCGGTACCGAAGCGTTGCACCAGACCAATGAGTTCTTTGAACGGCCCCAGCACCTTGTCGAAGGCCGCCAGCAGCGCGCCCACGTTGAGCTCACCGGCCAGCTTGCGTGCGAGCTTGGCGAGCTCCTTGTACGCGTTGTCCCACCTCAGCACGGCCAGTGCCTTGCGCACCTCGGGTCGCGCAAGAAACTCATTGAGCTTCTTGATGCCCGCCTCCACAAAGGGCTTGCTGGCCTGCCACATGCCGCCATCTACGGCCGCCTTGCCAGCTCGCAGCGTGTACTTGCGCCCGTAGGCGAACATGATCTTGAAGCAGCCCTTGGCGAGCGAACCCAGCGTCGGGAACAAGCCGATCAGCGTGAGGGTGAGGGCCACCCAGGCCCATTTGTCGCTGGAATCCGCGTGAACTTTCTTGCAATTGGCCACCACGTCGCGCACGTCGCAAATCTGATCGACGAAGGGAATCATCGAAACGACGGTGCCCGTAACCACCTGGGCCGTGCTTTGTTCATCGGCGAAGTCGCCTTGGATTACCACCCAGACCCATTCGGCGGCGGCCGTCAGATCTTGTTTGGCGCTCTTGATCCAGCGCACCGGTGCGGCCTGGTACCAGGCCAGTGCATTTTCCAATTCCTCCCACATGGCGGCCTCAGTTCAGTTTTGTTTTTGCGGTGGCGATCAGCTTGCTCAAGGACTCCCATCCCTTGTCGGGCAAGGGCTCCCGTGGCTCGTACTCCACCCTCAGGGCTTGCAAAGGAACGTTCTCATGGCGTGCATGCCCGCTGGCGTCCAGCTGACCCTGAATCACTTGGTTGCCTTCAAAGAAGATCTTGTAGCGTTGCCCGGCCATCGGCTGCCCCTCGGCATCACGGTGGTTGGCCTCGATCCAGGTCGGCATCTTCTGGACGCCCTCGGGTAGCACTGGCACCGAGGCACTGCCGCTCGCCGCACCACCCCACTCATGCGCAGCCGCCTTGGTGATGAACGTCCCCGGCGTGATGAAGTCGATGTCGGCCTCATTGAGCACCATCTTGCTGTCGCCTCCCACCATCTCGATGCGCTTGGCGGTGACGGTGATCTCGCCGTTCACGCACACGATACTCAGCGTGTCGTCAGCCAGCATTTCCAGCGCATCGGTGTGTGCCCGCAGGCTCAAGTCCCCATTGGCCGCAATCGCCTGCAGCTCGCCCTGGTGGGTGTACAGGCTGGTGGTCTGCCCGCAGACGAGGCTGGCGGTGTGGGCGGCGGCGGCGTGCACGTCGCCCTGGGCGGTCAGGCTGGTGTCCTGGCCCGAGAAGC
>Ga0307508_10001049_pt1 | contig 31988 bp, 21 predicted proteins | sample 9_EM_MG_FD_203089 | JGI IMG/M metagenome (GOLD analysis project Ga0307508, IMG submission 203089) | Populus trichocarpa ectomycorrhiza microbial communities from riparian zone in the Pacific Northwest, United States - 9_EM | ecosystem: Host-associated > Plants > Roots > Unclassified | place...
AACCGCTCCTCCGTTCCCGCTTCCACCACCAGCTCGCCGGTCTCCGCTACTCCCATAATGATGGCGTCAAACAGCCTGGTTCCCTTTTTGAGCCGCACGGCCTCGCCCCGCTTATACAAAACCCGGTTATAATCGGGCGGAAAGTTGTTTGTTTGCTCCAGCTGGCTGTAGCGTTGCTGCAGGCAGCGGCAAAGCTCTTTTACAAGGTCCTGCACGACCCATTCGCGGCCGGTAATCTGCCGCAGGGAAACGGGGTTAAGAAGTCCGTCGGGGAAGATGGCCTGGTTAATATTGAGGCCAATGCCCACCACCGCCCATTGCCAGGAATCGCCCGCCAGCAGGTTTTCGATGAGGATACCTCCTGCCTTTCTGTCACGCCAGTAAATATCATTGGGCCATTTTACAGCGGTGTCGCTGCCGGCCAGCGACTGGAAAAAATCATGGCATCCCAGGGCGATGGCGGCACTCAGGTAAAACTGTTGGGAGAGCGATAACCACCGGGGTTGCAACACCAGGCTAAGGATGATATTAGCGCCGGGTTCCGTTTGCCAATCCTTGCCCCGCTGGCCTTTGCCGGCCGTCTGCTCGAGGGCAAAATAGCCGTCGCCATGCTTTGCCATACCGGCGCGTATTTGCGCCATGGCATAGTTGTTGGTGCTGTCCACACGGGGTAAAACGCTAAGGGTTTCTCCTAAAGAAATCATGGCGGTGCAAGTGGTTAAAGATTTGTACTTTTGAGTATAACGAAAATAGGGTTTTTACGAAACCAGACTTCACGACAAGATCAACATACATTATTCACTTAAACGATTTGATTATTTGGAACAACTGAGCATGTTAGCTACCCGGAAACGAAACAGTGTAGCGAGATTGACGAGGAACTCAAAAATCTTTAAAACTATCATCCAAGCCATTCAGCAGAAAAAAGGGGAAAATATTGTGTCGCTCGACCTGCACAAGATACCGGAAGCGGTGACAGACTTCTTTGTAATATGCGAAGCGTCCAGCACTACCCAGGTAAAAGCCATCAGCGATTTCATAGAAACGCAGGTACAAGATGAATGCGGCGAAAAACCTTTTCGCCACGAAGGGCAGCCGGCTGCGCAATGGATTATAATAGATTACGTTAATGTAGTCATTCATGTGATGCAGCCCGAAGCCCGGAAGTTTTACAAGCTGGAAGAAATGTGGAGTGACTCCCAGCTGACGGAGCATGCAGGCTAAAACGCTGTTAAAACAGGCCAAATTTCCCCCCGGGACCCCCCAAAGGCAACCTTTTGGCCAAATATTTTGAACAAACATGCTCTAAAAGCATTTATTTAGTACGCTAGATTTAAAAAAAAAATGGCACAGGAAGATTTGAAACAAAACGACCGGAACAGGTTGCGTCCGCAGGGCAACAGCGACGATCCCCAAAAACGTGGCCCCCGATTCAGTATTTATTGGGTTTGGGCCGCCATTGCTGTTATACTCATCGGATTTAACGTGTTCAGCGGAAAATTCACCCCGACCGCCGAAGACACCAGCCAACAGGAATTTTACGGCATGTTGTCTAAAGGCGACGTAGACAAGATCGACGTCATCAGCAATAAAAACCTGGTAAGGGTATATATCAAGGCAGATAGTGTTAAAAAACCTTATTACCAATCCAGGCTCAACAAAAAGAACGCTCCCGTTGCAAAAGATAATCCTGGCCCTCATTTCCAGTTTACCATTGCAAAACCGGAGATTTTTGCCGACGATTTGCGCGACTACTACCGCAAGAACCCCAACCTGAAAGAGATCCCGGCTAAGTATGATACGGAAGGCGACTGGCTTGCGCCGGTCCTCCAATTCCTGCTCCCGCTGGTTATCGTAGTGCTGGTATGGGTGCTCCTCATGCGCAAAATGGGCAGCGGCGCCGGTGGCGGCGGCGGTCCCGGCGGTATCTTCAATATCGGCAAATCGAGGGCTACCCTGTTTGACAAGGGCACCCGCGTAAGTATCACCTTCAATGATGTAGCCGGTCTCGATGAGGCCAAGGTGGAAGTGATGGAGATTGTCGACTTCTTAAAGAATCCAAAAAAATATACGGCGCTGGGCGGTAAAATTCCCAAAGGCGCACTGCTGGTAGGTCCTCCCGGTACCGGTAAGACCCTGCTGGCCAAAGCCATGGCAGGCGAGGCGCAGGTGCCTTTCTTCTCCATGAGCGGCTCCGATTTCGTAGAGCTGTTTGTGGGTGTGGGCGCCAGCCGCGTACGCGACCTGTTTAAGCAGGCACGCGAAAAATCGCCCTGTATCATCTTCATCGATGAAATAGACGCCATCGGCCGCGCCCGTGGCAAAAACGCCATCATGAGCAATGATGAAAGGGAAAGCACGCTCAACCAGCTGCTGGTGGAAATGGATGGCTTCAGCGGCGAAACCGGTATCATCGTGCTGGCGGCAACCAACCGTCCCGATGTGCTGGATACGGCCCTGTTGCGTCCCGGCCGTTTCGACAGGCAGATAGAGATAGACCGTCCCGACCTTAAAGGCCGTGAAGCTATCTTTAAAGTGCACCTGAAACCCATTAAGATATCGCAGACACTGGATATATATAAGCTGGCCGAACAAACGCCCGGTTTTGCCGGCGCCGATATCGCCAACGTATGTAATGAAGCAGCCCTGATTGCCGCCCGCAAAGGAAAGGATGCGGTAGACATGGCCGACTTCCAGGACGCCATCGACCGTGTTATCGGTGGTCTCGAAAAGAAGAACAAGATCATTTCTCCCGAAGAGAAAAAGATCATTGCTTACCACGAAGCCGGCCACGCCGTCTGCGGCTGGTTCCTGGAGCACGCATATCCCCTGCTGAAAGTGACCATCGTACCAAGGGGCACCGCCGCCCTGGGCTATGCGCAATACACACCCAAAGAGCAGTATTTATATAATACCGATCAGCTGCTGGACCAGATATGTATGACGCTGGGCGGCCGCGCCAGCGAAGATATTTTCTTCGGAAAAATATCTACCGGTGCGCAGAACGACTTGCAGCAGATAACAAAGACCGCCTATGCCATGGTGACCATCTACGGCATGAACGATAAAGTGGGTAATGTCAGCTTTTACGACCCGCAGGCGGAGAATACTTTTACGAAGCCTTATTCGGAAGAGACTTCCAAGCTGATTGACCAGGAAGTAAGAAAGCTGATTGACCAGGCATATGATCGCACCAGGGCGCTGCTGCGCGAAAAGAAGACGCAGGTAGAGAAGCTGGCCGAGGCATTGCTTGAAAAAGAAGTGCTGTTCCAGAGCGATGTGGAAACCCTGATTGGCAAACGCCCTTACGAAGAAAAGAAAGTGCTGGATGTGGATGTAGATCACAAAGAGCCGCATTCATCTGATGGTACGCTGAGCGAAGGCGTTCCTCCTTACGACAGCGGCATTACCAATCGTGCACATAACATAAGCAGCGATTAATACCATGAGTGTTTCTTCCTCCAAAGAAGCTATACTGAAAAAGATACGGAAGGCGTTGAGTACCTCAACGCCTCTTCCTTTTCCAAACAGCGAAGGCAATAATTCGTTGTACCAGCCCTCGCAGCAGGAGCTGGAGCTGCAGTTTGCCGAAACCTTTTCCGGCCTGCAGGGCAAATTCGCTTTTTGCCTCGACTACCCCGAACTGGGCGCACAGCTGCAGGCATTGCTGCGTGACAGGGGGTGGACGAAAATCTACTGCCTCGAAACGGCGCTGAAGCAAAAACTGGCGGCCGCGGGCTTTGATTCATTTGGCGCCGTCTCGCTGGCCGACTGCGACGCCAGCATCACCACTTGTGAGCACCTGGTGGCCCGTACCGGCACCATTGTGATGACCACCGCCACCCAAAGCGGCCGTACCGCCAGCGTATACGCCCCCATACATATTTGCATCGCACATACCAGCCAGCTGGTTTACGACGTTAAAGACGCTTTGCAAAGCGTAAAGGAAAAATACGCCGGTAACCTTCCCTCGCTTATTACTTTTGCCAGCGGACCCAGCCGTACCGCCGATATTGAGAAGACGCTGGTAGTGGGCGTGCACGGACCGGGAGAAGTATATGTGTTCCTGGTAGACCAGTAATATTAACGATTGCCATTATCTTTATATCCTTATATGCAGACCAGCAACTACCAGCTATTTGTATATGGCTCGCTGCGCAGCGGTTTTCGCCATTCCGCACACGCGTATATCAGCGAGCACTTTGTATTACAGGGCCCTGCCCGCGTAAAGGGGAAAGTGTACGACCTGGGCGAATACCCCGGCGCCGTGCCTACCAGCGAACCCCATTACATTACCGGTGAATTGTACCGGCTCCGCGAAGGCCAGGATTTTTACTGGGCCATCGCCCAGCTGGACGACTACGAGGGGCTGAATGAAACCCCGCCTTTGTATACACGCGAAACGGCGCTTATCTATCTCAGCAACGATACCACTACCGCCTGGATTTACTGGTATAATATGCCGGTAGCAGGAAAGCACTGGATAGCTTCCGGCGATGTATTGCAATACATGGACGAAAAACAGAACAACGATAAACAATTGAACCAATAGCCCGGCATGCAGATACCCCCCGATAAAAAAGTATATTTCCTGTCAGATTTTCATTTGGGCGCACCCGATTACAACAGCAGCCTGCAAAGAGAAAAAAAAATAGTGCGCTTTCTCGAAGAAGCGCGGCGCGATGCCGCCGTGGTTTTTATCGTGGGTGATTTATTCGATTTCTGGTACGAATACCGCACCGTAGTGCCCAAAGGGTATGTGCGCATACTGGGTAAGATGGCCGAGCTCACCGACAGCGGTATACCGGTTTATTTTTTTGTGGGCAACCACGACATGTGGATGAAAGGCTATTTTGAAAAAGAGCTGAACATACCCGTTTACTTCGAGCCGAAGGAATTTGAGTTTAACGGTAAAACGTTTTTAATCGGTCACGGCGATGGGCTGGGCCCCGGCGACCACGGGTATAAGTTCATCAAGAAAATATTCCGCAACCCCGTTTGCCAATGGCTGTTTGGCATACTCCCGCCTGCCGCAGGTGTGGGCCTTGCCAATTATTTCAGCCGCAGCAGCCGGGCGGTAACGGGCGAAAACGATGCCCGCTTCCTGGGAGAAGACAAGGAATGGCTTATCAGCTATTGCCGCGAAGTGCTGCAGCGGCAGCAATATGATTATTTTATTTTCGGTCACCGTCATCTGCCCATCGATTTTGCGTTAAATGACAGGAGCCGCTATATTAACCTGGGCGATTGGATAAAATACGACTCGTATGCCGTATTCGATGGCCGGGAGCTGGCGTTAAAATATTATAAGAGTTGAAGAAATACTTACTCATACTATTACTTACCCTTCCCGCCGCCGCGCTGCTGGCGCAGGCCGATACGGCGTTAACATTAGTGCGGGTGCTGCCGGGCGAATATGTCGATTTTACGGTAGACAACCTCGGCAATATCTTCCTGCTCGACAGAACAAGCCAGCTAAAAAAACTTTCTCCCGAAGGCGATTCCATTGCCGTATACAGCAATGCGCCAAAGTTTGGTAATCTCTATTCCATCGATGCATCCAACCCCATGAAGGTATTGCTGTACTACCGCGATTTTGGCACCATCGTGGTATTAGACCGCCTGCTGAATGTGCGCAGCACCATCGATTTACGCAAGCTCAATATATTCCAGGCCAGGGCCATCTGCCAGTCGTACGACAATGCCGCCTGGGTATACGACGAAGTAGAGGCAAAGCTGAAAAGGGTAGCCGACGACGGCAGTATCCTGGACCAGACAGGCGATTTTCGCGGGCAGCTCGAAGAAGCGCCCTCGCCATCGGTGATGGTAGACAATGACCGCCTGGTGTACCTGTACGACAGCGCCAAAGGGGTACTGGCATTTGATTATTACGGCACGCTGAAAAATAAAATCGCCTTCCTGGGCTGGCAGGACTTCCAGGTAGTGGGCAAATATATCGTGGGCAGAAAGGGGGTAGTGCTGGAGCGCTACCAGCTCTCCACGCTGCTATTGCAGGAAAGGGCGCTGCCTGCACTGTTAAGAAACGCCAGCAAAGTACGCATCGCCATCGACCGCCTGTATTGCCTGCGTAATAACCGGTTGTTCATTTATGCGTTGTAAAGGGTAATTTTGTATCCTTTTATTCGTGTACCATGCATTCTCTACTTGACGAGGTTATATTAGACAATACGGTCAGGCAATATATTATCTGCTTCGGCACGATACTGCTTGTGCTTATTATCAAACGCTATCTGTCGCATTTTATCGCCTGGCTTGCTTTCCGGCTGATGCGGCGTACTTCGTGGACGCTTTCGCAGAAAGAATTCTCCGATCTGATGGTGGGCCCGCTGGGCAATTTCCTGTTTGCCTTTATTACCATCGCCGCACTGGACAAGCTAAACTATCCATCGGATTTAACCTTCGATATCTTTCATGTGCCTTCGCGCATCATATTCGCGCGCATCGGGAGGGGTATTATCATCGTTTTCTTTACCTGGCTCTTATTGCGCAGCATCGATTTTGTGGCCCTGCTGCTCGAGCATAAGGCGAATACCATCGGCGGGGCACATAGCCAGCTGATTGTTTTTTTCAAAGACTTTTTCAAGGCCATCCTCGTCATCATCGGCCTGCTGCTGCTGGTACAGTTTTCCCTGCACAAAGACGTATCGGCCGCGCTCGGCGGCGTAGGCATTGCCACGGCGGCCATAGCGCTGGCAGCCAGGGAAAGCCTGGAAAACCTGATCGCTTCCTTTATCATCTTTTTCGATAAGCCTTTTCATATCGGCGATTTGGTAAAGATCAATGCGGTCACCGGCACCATCGAAAAGATAGGACTGCGCAGCACGCGCATCCGTACCGACCAGAAAACCTATGTCACCGTGCCCAACAAGCAAATGGTAGACAGTATTACCGACAACCTTACCCTGCGCACGCAGCGCCGGGTAGATCTCGATCTTCATATCAGCCTGGGCACTACGGCCAACCAGCTGCAGCAGCTGACAGACGGGATACAAAAAATTACCGACCGGCCGCAGATAGAAAATAAGACCATCCTGCTCAATGATATAACGCCCAACGCCTATATCGTGCATACGGAGTATTATACCTCGCTCATCCCGGTGCAGGAATTCAACGAAGTGAAACAACGCGTGGCCCTTGAAGTGATAAAACTGATGGAAGCATTGGAAGTGGAGGCGGCAGGGGTAAGCACGGAGATACGGTTAAAGTCGGAAAATGCGGGGAAGCCGGAAAGTCAGTAAAGTCGGAAGCAGCAAGGTATGCCATACCTTGTTAGCGTCGCAAACAGGTATGGCATACCTTACAAACTTGCCTTTATTTCCAGTAAGAACGATTTAATCTTTTGCAGCGATTCTATCATGGTAAAGCGCTCATCGGCATTCTTATGCTTTTTGAGGTAATCGCGGGCGCCCTCCATGGTAAATTTACGCTGGCGCAGCAGGTGGTGTATCAGCTGCAGGGTCTTGATATCGTCGGGGCGGAAATAACGGTCGCCCTTCTTGTTTTTACGGGTCTGTATAAATGCGTCGAACTCATTGCTCCACATGCGTATCAGCGAATGGTTGACATGAAACATCCCGGCTACCTGGCCGATGGAGTAGTATTGTTTCTGGTATAATATTTCGTTGTCGGGGATTTCTATCAAATCGCTGGCGGCGTCCGATTCCTTGAGCGACATACGCCCTCTCTTGGCAGGCTGGCGTGGCACCAGCGGGGCGGGTTTGGGCTTACGTCCGCGCTTTTTGGCGGGGGCGGTAACTTCTTCCCCCTTTGTTTCCGGCGCTGGCGCCGCCGGAGGCGCTGCGGCGTCGGCAGGCGGAGCCTCAAACGAAAAGGTTATTTGCTTTAAATCTGCCATGTGTTATAACGGTACAGCAAAGATACGGCCATAATTTTTAAGCTACGAGCCACTAGCTGTGAGCTTCGAGCCATTTTGCGGGTCAAACGGCTCGCAGCTCGCGGCTCATAGCTCGCAGCCGGTTCTAATCAAAGCTTTGGTTGCTCGAGCTGGCCAGTTTCAGCAGGCGGTCGTATTGTTCGGGCGAAAGATCGTTGTAGAAAAAGTACACCGGGTCCACTTTCTGCCCGTTTTTGTGGACCTCATAATGGCAGTGAGGGCCGGTAGATTTACCGGTGCTGCCTACCCAGCCGATGATTTCCCCCCGTTTTACTTTTTGCCCGGAATGCACCTTAACCCGCACCATGTGGCCATACACGGTTTCGTACCCGTAGCCATGGTTGATGTTCACATGGTTGCCATAACCGTTGGCGGTGTTGCCGGCCACGGTAATCGTGCCATTGGCCGTGGCATAAATGGGTGTACCCTGGGGGGCGGCAAAATCCAGCCCTTCATGCATCTTGACGGTTTTATAGACGGGGTCGATACGGCTGCCGAAACCAGAGGCGATACGGCTCAAATCCTTATTGCTTACCGGCTGTATGGCGGGGGTACAGGCCAGCAGGTTGGCCTTGTCTTTTATAAAACCGGTTATCTCCTCGTACGATTTGCCCTGGTGGGCTATCCGGTTGCTGATATTGTTGAGGCTGTTGACGATGGAACCGGCTAAATCGCCCTGGTCCATACCCGCTACCAGCAGTATTTCCTTTTGTTTTTCCATGGCCTTCGAGCGGGCGCTGTCGGGGATGGGGTTGGCCTCGAAAATGGCCCGGTATACGTTGTTGTCGCGCTTTTCCAGCTCGGCCATCTGCTGCTCCATCTTCAGGGCCTGGTCGCGCAATACTTCCAGGTTGTCTTCTGCCGCCTCATATTTCTGGCGCAATAATTTTTCCTTGGGAGAATCGATGTATTTAAAGGCAACGGCTACAATGATAACGGAGGTAACAACCGAGGAGGCCAGGAAGCCCAATATCCGCAACAGGGTGACGCGCAGGGGGGTCTCCAGTTTTTCGTAGCGGAGCGTATTGGTATTGTAATAGTATTTAATCTTTTTCATATCCCCTTTTCTGGCGGGAGGAAATGGTTTGTTTTTATTTGTTTCCGGGCCGGGCCTTACCTGTTTGAGCCTTATCCCTACCTTTGCACCGCTCTTACCGGGAGGGGATATGTCTTCAATAGGTTTTCAGAAAGCCTTTAAAGGTATCAAATATAACCAGAAGACGTCACCTCCGATCAAAGATTGTTCCGGTTTGGCCGCCGGGTAACAGAAAACGGCCAAATGGAATAAAAATTATATTATGACTTCAGCAGACATACGGCAGGCATTCCTCGATTTCTTTAAATCAAAGGGACATTCCATCGTTCCCTCGGCGCCCATCGTGGTAAAAAACGACCCCACGCTCCTGTTTACCAACGCAGGTATGAACCAGTTTAAAGACTATTTCCTGGGCAATAAAAAAGCATCCAATCCCCGTGTGGCCGATACCCAGAAATGCCTTCGTGTGAGCGGTAAGCACAACGACCTGGAAGAGGTAGGCGTGGATACCTATCACCATACGATGTTCGAAATGCTGGGCAACTGGAGCCTGGGCGACCCCGCCCGCCCCGAAGCCGGTTATTTTAAAAAAGAAGCCATCGAATGGAGCTGGGAGCTGCTCACCAACGTACTCGGCCTCGATAAAGATCGCCTGTATGTGACCATCTTTGAAGGCGATGCCGCCGAGCAGCTGCCCCGGGATGAGGAAGCATTCAACGAATGGAAAAAATGGATAGCGGAAGACCGCATCCTGCTAGGTAATAAAAAAGACAATTTCTGGGAGATGGGCGATACCGGCCCCTGTGGTCCCTGCACAGAGATACATGTGGACTGCCGCAGCGACGAAGAACGCAAACAAACGCCCGGCAAAACATTTGTCAATAATGATCACCCGCAGGTGATAGAAATATGGAATAATGTGTTCATCCAGTTTAACCGTCTTAAAGACGGCCGGCTGGAGCCCCTGCCCGCCAAACACGTGGATACGGGGATGGGTTTTGAGCGGCTGGTGCGGGTGCTGCAGGGTAAGCAGAGCAATTACGACACAGATATTTTTACCGGCACCATTGCCGAAACAGCTGTCATCACCGGCAAGGCCTATACCAGCGGAGACGACAAGCAAAGCGTTGCCTTCCGCGTGCTGGCAGATCATATCCGCGCCATCAGCTTTACCATTGCCGATGGCCAGCTGCCGTCCAATACAGGCGCCGGCTATGTCATCCGGCGGATATTGCGCCGTGCGGTGCGTTATTATTATTCTTATCTCGATTATAAACAACCCCTGCTGTTCAGGCTGGTGCCCCTGCTGGCAAAACAGTTCGGACAGGTGTTTCCCGAATTGCAGCAGCAGGCAGACTTTGTGAGCAAAGTGATAAAAGAAGAAGAAGAAGGTTTTTTACGTACACTGGAAAAAGGGCTGAAGAGAATAGACGAGGTCATCGGTTCTGCTAAGGCAGGCATCATCGATGGCGCTACGGCATTTGAATTATACGACACCTATGGCTTCCCGGTAGACCTTACCCGCCTGATAGCACAGGAAAACAAACTGGCGGTAGACGAGCCTGCGTTTGAAAAGGAAATGAAGCAGCAGAAAGACCGCAGCCGCGCGGCCACTGCCCTCGATACCGAAGACTGGCAGGTGCTCAATGACAGCAAGAGCACCCAGTTTGTAGGATATGATAGCCTGGAAGCGGGTTCCTGCATCACCAAATACCGCAAGGTGAAGGCCAAAGGCAAGGAAAGCTACCAGCTGGTGCTGGACGTAACGCCTTTTTATCCCGAAGGCGGCGGCCAGGCAGGCGACACCGGCGAGCTGGTATTTGAAGGCGAAAGCATACAGGTCATCGATACCAAAAAGGAAAATGATCTTATCCTTCATTTTACCGAGGTATTGCCCACCAATCCTGCTGCACCCGTACTGGCCAGGGTAGATGTGCCCGAACGCCGGGCTACCGCGGCCCATCACTCGGCTACCCATTTATTGCATGCCGCCCTGCGCAGGGTGCTGGGTCTTCATGTGGCGCAAAAAGGCAGTCTTGTAAACGATGAGCACCTGCGTTTCGACTTCTCACATTTTGCAAAAATGACACCGGAGGAAATGGCGGCGGTAGAAACATTGGTCAATGAAAAGATACGGGAGAACATTCCCGTTGTTATAAAACAGCTGCCCAAAGAAGAAGCAATGAAACTGGGCGCGATGGCGCTTTTTGGTGAAAAATACGGCGACATGGTAAGGGTAGTGATCATCGACCCGCAGTATTCGGTGGAGCTGTGCGGCGGCACCCATGTGGGCGCTACCGGCGAGCTGGGCTTTTTTAAAATAAAAGGCGAATCGGCCGTTGCCGCCGGCGTGCGCCGCATAGAAGCAGTGGCGGGCATAGCAGCAGAACACTATATCAATGAGCAGCTCGGCCAGCTGCAGCAGGTAAGGGAACAATTTAAAAATCCCAAAGACCTGCCCAAAGTATTAAGCGGCCTCACAGAGGAAAATGCCGATTTGAAAAAGAAGCTGGAACACCTCGAAAACCGGATGCTGGTAGGCATTCGCAATGAGCTGCTGCATAAAGACGAGATTATCAACGGGATCACTTTCGTGGGCGATATCGTACCGGTAAGCAATGCAGATGCGCTCAAAAAACTGTGCACCGATCTCAAAAACCAGCTCCATGATTATGTAGCGGTGGTGGGCGCCAATATAGGCGGGAAACCCTTTGTGGCCATCGGCATTTCAGATACGGTGGTGGCCGCCCGTGGACTGGATGCCGGCAAAATAATCAAGGAACATGTAGCGCCACTGATCAAGGGTGGTGGCGGCGGTCAGAAAAACCTGGCAACGGCAGGTGGACAGGAGGCAGGCAATTTACAGCAGGTAATAGACAAGGTAAAGAGCTTGTTATAATATTAATCGTTTTTTTTCATTTTATTAATCTCTCGCATCCAGCGAATTGCAATAATAACGACGGCCAGCGCCAGGATGACGCTGCCAATAAATACCAGTTGGGCGCTGCCTATCAGTGCAACATGCATACGTATATAGCGGTTTAGAGATCCGCTAATATCGGATGAAGCAACGTAAAATACAATACCATAAAGCGGGTAGTAGCATTACGCGGGCGGCTTCGGAATTTAACATTTCCGAAAAATTTCGTATTTAGAAAAATCCCCTTATATTTGAAGTACGAAACTAAACGTAGACGCTCATCTTTAAAATCAACATTGTTATGAAGCAATATCTGCTCAAAGTATCCGGTACCGCACTGCTGCTGGGTTTGATGGTCACCAGCGCGATGGCGCAGCAGGAAGACGGCGACAAGAAAAAGACAGAAAAAACCGATGTTATTATTATTCGCCCCAAAGAAGGCAAAGACAGCAAAGTAACCGTGGAAATAAAAGACGGCGAAGTGAAAGTGAATGGCAAGCCCTTGTCTGAATTCAGGGACGAGGACGTAACGGTGACCAAAAGAAAGTCGCTGGACGAGGTCGTTGTTACCGGGTACGGCACGTCCGGTTCAAGGTTTCGCAACGGCAACAGCGCCTGGAGCTATAGCAGCGATAAGGCAGAAGAAAGGGCTTTCCTGGGTGTTACTTCCGAAAAACCCGAAGAGGGCGCCGGCGCCAGGCTGCAAACTATCTCCGAAGGCAGCGCCGCCGATAAGTCCGGCTTCAAAAAGAATGATATCATTACAAAGATCAACGATCAGAACATCGGCAGTCCGGAAGACCTGATCAGGGTAGTAGGCAAATGCAAACCGGAAGAAAAAGTGAACATCCTGTTTAAGCGCGACGGCAAAGAACAAAGCAAATCGGTCGTCCTGGGTAAAAAGAAGATGTCCACTACCATGAATTTTGCGCCCGGCGACTTCAATTTTGACCGCATGCAGGACCTGCAGGGCATGAGCTTTCAGGGCATGGATAACATGACGACAGTCTATGGCCGCCGCAAGCTGGGCATCAAGGCCCAGGAAACCGAAGAAGGCAAGGGTGTGAAAGTGCTGGACGTAGATGAAGAATCAGCTGCCGATAAGGCCGGTATCAAGGAAAACGATATCATCACCGAATTTGACGGCGCCGAAGTGAATAACGTAGATAAGCTCCGCGAGGTAGCCCGTACTGCGGCCGCCAAGCCCTCCTTCAAGGTAAAGCTGCTGCGCGACGGCAAGCCCCAGGAAATACAGGTTAAGATCCCTAAAAACCTCAAGACGGCGAATCTTTGATGTCTCATCGGGACATTTGACAGGCAGCCCGTTCAGGCATTACCAGGCATCGTTCCGCAGGAATGTTTGGTGGGTTAATTTCCCACGAAACGTTCCTGCGGAACGATTTGTTTTTGATGAGGTGGTATCTGCTCACCGGTCGTCCCCCGCTATGGCGGGGCAGGCTCTGACGGGGGACGAGGAAAATCAGGAAGGATGCGGTATTTTTGCCCCCCGGCTGGCATCCTGTCCTGCCGGGTGTAAAAATGAGTAACCAAGAAAAATACGAAGTCGTAATAGGACTGGAAGTACACGCCCAGCTGCTTACCCAAAGTAAGCTGTTTTGCGGCGACAGCGCCGCTTTTGGCGGTGCGCCCAATACCCATATCAGCGAAATCACCCTCGCCTACCCGGGCACCCTGCCCAGGCTCAATAAGCAGGCCGTGGAGCTGGCCATCCGCCTGGGCCTTGCCTGTCATTGTGAGATAGAGCATAAGAACTATTTCGCCCGCAAAAACTATTTCTATCCCGATTTGCCCAAGGGCTACCAGGTGTCGCAGCATACCACGCCCATCTGCAAAGGCGGTATTGTAAGCATACGCACCGCCGACGGCAGCCGTAATGTGCAGCTCAATCGCATCCATATCGAGGAAGATGCCGGCAAAAGCCTGCACGATGTGGATGAAAATAATACCTGCATCGATTACAACCGCGCGGGCGTGCCGCTGGTAGAAATAGTGAGCGAGCCCGATATCTTCAGCGCTGATGAGGCCGCGGCGTATATTACGGAGCTGCGCAAGCTCGTACGCTGGCTTGATGTATGCGATGGCAATATGGAAGAAGGCAGCCTGCGCTGCGATGCCAACGTATCCATTCGCCTGAAGGGAGAAAAAACACTGGGCACCAAAGTAGAAGTAAAAAACCTCAACTCTATCCGCAATGTGCGCAAGGCCATCGAATACGAGGTAAAGCGAATGATTGTGCTGGTGGAAAAAGGAGAGGCCATCGAGCAGCAGACCCGTAGCTTCGATGCGACCAACGATACCACTTTTGCCCTTCGCAGCAAGGAAGAAGCGAATGATTACCGTTATTTCCCCGATCCCGATCTTCCGCCCTTTATCGTAAGCAATGAACAGGTAAAAAAGATAAGGGATGCCATGCCGCCGCTGCCGGAAGAGCTGGTAGAGCAGTATAAATCGGCCTATGCGCTAAGCGATTACGATGCGCGGGCGCTTTGCGACGATCGCGATACGATTCATTATTTCGGGTCGGTCATACAGCATACGCCGCATTATAAGGCGGTGGCCAACTGGCTGCTGGGGCCGGTAAAATCTTATCTCAACGAGCAATCGGCCGGTATTGATTCCTTCCCGCTGCAGCCTGCTACGCTGGCTTCGCTGGTAGGCCTGGTAGAAAGCGGCCGCCTGAGCTTTTCGGTAGCGTCTTCCCGCCTGATGCCACAGCTGATAGAACAAAAAAGCGATGACGCGCTGGCGCTGGCCACCGAACTGAACCTGCTGCAGGATTCGGATGCTTCGGCAGTAGCCGCCTGGGTAGATGAGGTGCTGGCGAAAATGCCCGATAAGGTAGCCGAATACCGCAAAGGCAAAAAAGGGCTGATAGGCCTGTTTATGGGGGAGGTAAAAAAGATCTCGCGCGGCAAAGCCGATCCCAAGGTAGCCACCCAATTATTAACAGACAAGCTCAATGCGCACGAATAATAGTTTAAAATAGTAGTATGCAAAAAAAAATACAGCGGTTAGGGTGGTTGTTATTGGTAATGCTGGTGGTAATAGGTGGGTGCGACCGTAAGACAAAAGGCAGTTTTACAGTAAAGATTAAATATAAGAATGCCGATAAAATATTGGTACCGCCGTCCGACAGCAATCGCAGCGGAGCTGCCGCTGTTCCCATGGTAGTGCTCGAGGAAATGCCTTTTGGCAAAAACGCCCGGCCTGTATTGCTGGACTCGGGCCGCCTGAAAGATAAGGAAGGCACCATTGAGCTGAGGGGAAACGGCCGCGAGGAAGGTATTTACCAGGTGGTAGTGGAAAACGGGCCTTTGCTGCTGCTGGTAAACGATGCGTCGAAAATAGAAGTGGAGATCGACCTGGCGCGGAAGGATAATTCCTACACGGTGAATGGTTCGGATGCCAGTAAGCAGCTACAGGGATTTATTACCCGCTACGATGAAAACGCGGGCGTTATCACTGCCGTATTTTCGGAAATAGACAGCCTCAAGCAATTTGGCGGGGCCGATAGCCTGCTGATTGCCGCCACCAATAAAAAGAACCAGGCGATCACAAAGCTCAACGATTACCTGAAAGATTTTGTCAACAAATCAGACGATCCTGCATTGACGCTTTTTGTCGTGGGCATGGGATCGAGATCTTTTCAAACCGACGAGTTTGAGAAATTGCTGGATACATCGGTTAAAAAATTCCCGGAATATAAATCGCTGGCGCAACTAAAAACCCAGTACCAGATGGAGCTGTCCAAACAGCAGGCCGAAACGGCCAGCCATAAGCCGTCTATGTGGACGGGCAAACAGGCCCCCGATTTGACGCTGCCATCTGCTACCGGTAAAAAAATTTCCATCAGCTCCTATCGTGGCAAATACCTGCTGGTGGATTTCTGGGCCAGCTGGTGCGGCCCCTGCCGGCATGAAAACCCCAACGTGGTAAAAGCCTATAATACATTTAAGGATAAAAACTTCGCGGTGCTGGGTGTATCGCTGGACAGCGAAAAAGCACCCTGGCTGAAAGCGATTAAAGACGACCAGCTTACCTGGGCGCACGTGAGCGATTTGCGGATGTGGAGCAGCGAAGCGGTGGAAATCTTCGGCTTCGACGGCATTCCATATAATATACTGGTCGACCCCCAGGGAAAAGTAATCGCCGAAGGATTGAGAGGCGATGAGCTGGAGGGTAAGCTGAGGGAAGTACTGAAATAATAAATAATAAATGTTCAATATTCAATGCTCAATGTTCAATTTTCAATGGCGGTTCTTCAATTGAGCATTGAATATTGAACATTACAAATGCTATATAAAGCAACAGGCCATCTCAATTATAGAGATGGCCTGTTGCTTTATACGGTTAGCACTTATCAATAACCGTGGTTCTGTCCCAGCTGTGGATTCTTATCTGTATCGTATTTAGGTATGGGCAGCACCCGGTAATCGGACCCCCAGGATTGAATCACCACGGTGCTGTGTGCCGGTATGTCCAGCTTGTTGCGCTGGAACTCCAGGCTTCCCTGTCCTTCAAAACCCAGCTCTATTCTTCGCTCTTTGGCAATGGCGTCCAGCAATGCCTGTTTGGAAGCGGGCGCCAGCGGAACGGTATAACCCGCGCGGGTGCGAATGGTATTGAGCAGCGTTACCGCGGTGGGGTCTACGACCGTTGCAATCTTAGCCAGCGCTTCGGCCTTGGTAAGTATTACTTCCGGGAAGCGGAACACAGGAACGAAATCGGTTACGCCAGCCGCGTATTTCCTGGTCCAGAAAGCGCCGCCGAATCGCTCTACCAATGAATCGCCACCATTGCTCTTATAGCGTAAATCCACAGTCGTGTCCATCTGGTTGATATAATCCAGGCTGATGGAGATATCGCCCCTTGCCCTTGGGCTGTAATGCTGGCCGAGCGCGTTGTTGGTATTGGGGTTGTCGGAGCCGTTCATCGCTACCGAAAAAATCGATTCATTGCTGATATACGTTCCCCGGAATGCCGTAATGGGATTGGTATTATTTGCATATAAAGTGGAGCTGATGATTGCATCGGCATATTGAAGGGCCTTTGCATTATCGCCTTTATACAGGTACAGGCGCATCAGCAATGCGCGGGCAGCGCCCTTGGTAGCGCGACCCACCTTATTAAGGTCGGCCGTAGCGGGGCCCAGCGGGAGCTTTGCTTCTGCATCGAGCAAATCAGTTTCCAACTGGTCGTATACCTGTTTTACTGTCGACCTTGGGATCTGGTTGGATACGTCAAACGGATCGTCTGCCGCGGTGAGCACCAGCGGTACGCCGGGATGTGAGGCGTCGGCGGTAAAGCTATATGGCTGCGCCCACATATTGACCAGGTAAAAATAGCAAAGCGAGCGGATGAACTTAGCCTCGCCGATATACTGGTTGGCTTTCGTGGTAGACACCAGCGCAGCATTGGGCGTAAATCCTTTCAGAAACAGGTTGGCCTGGTAAATGGTGCGATAACCGCCCTGCCAGGCGAGGGCAACGGTACCATCGGAAGAATTGGTGGTATTGTAGAATCCCAGGTTGCCGAAATAGCTATTGGGAATGGCGTCGAGCCCGCGCATATCGGCGTATATCAGTATGCGGCCGCTGAAGAAATTGGCGTTCTGCAGCGCGTCGTACATACCAACCGACGATTTTTCTATACGATCGGCCGTGCTAAAGGCGTCCGTTTGGGAAATGCTGTTAAGCGGTGGCTGGAACAGATCGCTTTTCTTGCAGGATACTGCCATCGTTGCCGCCAGTATACCGCCTATCGCTATATGTTTATATGTCATTTGTTATACGTTTAAACTGGTTAGAAACTAAGGTTTAACCCGAGGGTAACTATTCTCGATTGCGGGGTAGCTCTCGAGTCCACGCCCACATTTATATTGCTATTGGCCTGTACCGTGCCAGACGTGCTTACATCGGGGTCGAGACCGCTGTAGCTGGTAATGATAAAGGCATTAAATACCTGCGCATAAAGACGGGCATTGTCGAAACCTATTTTGTCGACTATCGATTTCTGCACATTATAACCAAGGGTAATGGTCCTGCAGCGGATGAAATCGCCTTTCTCCAGCCAGCGGGTAGACACCTGGTTGGCCGTATTATCGCTACCCAGCCATACTTTGGGAACATCGGTTATATCACCGGCTTTCTGCCACCTTCTCAGGATATCGGTGAAGTTGTTGCTAAACTGGTTGGTCATCATGCCGGCCTTTGAGCTGTTGTATATATAATTGCCGCCCTGGAAAGCAACGGAAATGCCCAGGTCGAAATTCTTATAAGAAAAGGTATTATCCCAGTTACCGTAGTATTTGGGCAGGCCGCTCCTGTTTTGGTAAGCAAAATCTGCCGAACCGAGGGCCGTTACAGCTACGCCTTTGTCGTCGGTCCAGGTATTGGGCCCAAGATTATAACGTTTGATGGTACCGTCTTTGGCATACCACATCGGGTTGCCGGTTTGCGCGTCTACGCCTGCCCATTTGGGCATATAGAATACGCCCAGTGTCCGGTTGAGGCTGGCGGCTGCCACATTCGGCGGGTTAGGATTGATATCTGCATTGCCGTTAGAAGGCACCAGGCCGGTTACTTTATTCCAGATACGGGTAAAGTTGGCGCTGGTAGTCCAGGTAAAGTCTTTGGTAGACACCGGCGTAACGTTTACAGTCAATTCGACACCGCGGTTATACATACCACCGATATTGGTGATAACGCTGGCGCCGGGAACGCCTACCGTATACAATGTCGGCGCATTGAGTATCAGGCCGTCGATATTGTTATTGAAGTAATCCGCAGTCACGGTGATTTTATTTTTCAGCAGGGTGGCGTCAAAGCCGAAATTGCTTTTCTTGGCCGTTTCCCAACGTAGTGAAGGGTTGCCTGCCTGTGTAATGCCCAGGCCGTTCAGGCTGGTATAAGCAGCGCCGCCAAACAAGGTAAGCGCACCATATTCTGCTACGCCCCTGGAGTTGCCCACCTGTCCGTAGCTGCCGCGTACTTTCAGGTAATCGAGCCAGCGGATGCCGTTCATAAAGCTTTCTTTTGTTACTTCCCATCCAAGCGCCACGCTGGGAAAGTTGCCAAACTCATAATTGGCGCCGAAGCCGGAATAGCCATCCCTTCTTACCGCACCTTCGATAAAGTATTTGTTGGCGTATGCATAGTTGATCCTTCCGAAATACGATATCAGGCCACTGGCGCGTACATCGCCGCCCGTATTATCCAATAGGGTGGTGGTGCCGGGCTGTGTATTGGTATACGCGTTATTGATAACGTGTATGAAGAACGGATCGGAAAAATTATTGGCGCCTGTATAGAGGCTCATGTAAGTATTCTTCTGGTACTCGGTACCTGCTACCACGCCTATTTTGTGTACGCCGGCGAAGGTTTTGTCGTAGTTGGCATAATTCTGCCATATCCACTGGTTATAGTTTTGCCGCTGGTTTTGCACCAGGCCGCCATAAGCGGAGCCAAGGCCGTTTACCAATGGAGAGTTATACTGGTCTTCGAAGTTGCTCAGGTATTGTATCCCGAACTTGGAGGTAAAGCGGAGACCTTTTATCGGTTGTATTTCACCATAGATATTTGCACGGGTATCTTCGGCCGTATTGTCCTGTCGCTGCAGCTTTGTCTGCGGCAGAAGATTGAGGTAGTAAGAGGCGCTGGGCAGGTAGTTGACACCGCCTATGGTCGTTACATTATTACCATTGCCCAGCAGCCCGGCGGGCGTAAGGTTATAGCCAAAGGGGCCGTTGGGGTTATAGGGCGATACATTGGGGGGCGCCTGCCAGCCCGAAACGGTGGAACCGGCTATTAAACCGTCGGAGAGCACGCCATTGTTAAGTGTTTTGGAATAAGCCAGCTGGATGCCCGCTTTGAACCAGTTTTTAGGTGTGAAATCGAGGTTGAGGCGGGTTTGGCCGGAAGTAAGTTTATTGCCGATGGTGATGCCTTCCTGCTTTAAATAACGGGCCGAGCCGTATACCGATAATTTATCGGTGCCGCCGGCCAGTGAGATGGAATTGTCGTAGGTCATGCCTGTGCGGTATACAACATCATTCCAGTTAGTCCTGTCGGGCACGGAGTCCAGGTTCACATCGCTGTTCTTTGCCATGGAAGCCTGGGCAGAAGCAGCGCCGAAACGGTTGGCGCCTTTTTCGTTGGTGATGGTAATAAAGTCATCGCCGTTGAGCAGCGAGGGCAGTTTGGACGCTTTGGCCCAGCCCACTTTGGAGTCGAACGTTACTTTTATATTTCCCTTCTTTCCTTTTTTAGTAGTAATAAGTATAACGCCGTTGGAGGCACGCGAACCGTAGATAACCGAAGCGCCGGCGTCTTTGAGCACTTCGATGGATTCGATATCGCTTGCATTGATAAGGGCCAGCGGGTCAAAGCGGGTACCATTGCCGGTATTAAACCCGTTGAGGTTGGTCACCTTATCATTTTGCGGGATGCCATCCACCACTATCAGCGGCTGCGAAGAGGATGAAATGGAGTTGACGCCGCGGATGCGGATAGCGGTTCTGTCGGCCAGCATACCGCTGCCGAGGGTAACCTGTACGCCGGCTGTTTTGCCGGCCAGGGCCTGGTCGAAAGAGCTGACCGGTTCGGCAGCTATTTTTGTGCCGGCAATCTTTGACACCGAGCCCGTGTTTTCACGAACGGTTTTGGTGCCATAGCCCACCACCACTACTTCCTGCAGGTCCTTCTCGGCCGGCTGGAGAATGATATTAATGACCGTTTTGGTGCCGATAGGCACTTCCATCGTTCCCATACCAACGGAAGACACCAGCAGCACCCGGGCGTTGGAAGATATGCTTAATGAAAAAGTTCCGTCTTCTTTTGTAGTGGTGCCTGTGCTGGTACCTCTTACCATAACCGAAGCATCCGATACCGGGCTTCCGTCTGCGTGGGTAACCTTACCGGAGATGGTGCGGTTTTGCGCCATTAGTTGTCCGGCGACAAACGTCAGGCACAGAATGACCGCGAGCATTTTTCTCATTGCGTGTAGTTTTAGTAATAGAATAATTGTTAATGGTTGAATAAGCCGGGTAATCTTATCATGTATACGCCTGATAAGATTACCGGCATACGGAAGACATGCAGGTGACGCTACCTGCTGCCAAAATTATATTTGCATAATAAGGACGGGATTATATTATGATGGGAGGAACGGACTTGTAAACTATAGCGTAGTTGTCTTATCAGGTAGAATATAACGGCGAGTAGTAACTTATCTAGTTATGTAATGAATACTATTATCTTGATAAAATAACAATAGGGTAAATGCTTATTTACAGACTGCAGGTGGATGAATAATAATTTTCTACCGGCAAACGATAACCGGATGGTTATAAATACATCAATGGCAAGGCATTACCATCATCTTATCATGATGACGGCGCATCGTCATGCATGTATGGAAGCTTGCTTACTTTTTTTTGCGCATGGTGGAAATGAGCAGTGCGGGCAACAGGATAAGATTGGTGAAAGTGGCCGTGACCAGCGTAATCGATGTGAGCCAGCCCAGTGCCTGGGTGCCACCAAAGCCGCTGAAACAAAATATAACAAAACCGGCAATGAGCACCAGCGAGGTATAAATAATGCTGATACCGGTGGTATGGATGGTTTCCACCACCAGTTGCACTTGTTGCTCTTCGCTGCCCTGTTGCTCCTGTTTGTAGTTGACGAGGAAACGGATGGTAATATCGATGGCGATGCCCAGGGCTACACTAAAAATCAGCACGGTAGACGGCTTTAGCGGCACCCCGGCCCATCCCATGATACCGGCAGTGATGACCAGCGGTATCACATTGGGAATCAGGGAGCAGATCAATATGCGGAAAGAGCGGAAAAGATAGAGCATGCAAAGGGAAATGAGAATAAACGCATAGATGATGCTGTCCTTTAACCCGTGGATGATAAAAGCGCTGCCTTCCAGGAAAGTAACGCTGGTGCCGGTCAGCTCCACGCGATAGCGGGCCGTATCAAAAAGCTGTACGGCGCGGGCCTGTACCTTGTCCAGCAGTTCCGGCAATCGCTTGCTGCCCACATCGGCCATATTGATGCTGATACGGGCTTTTTGCTTGCTGCTGTCCATAAATGAGCTCAGCAGCTTGGCGAAATTATTATTGCGGGAAGCGGTATCCGATTTGGTATTTAAATACGAGGCAAGAAAAGGAAGATCATAACTATTGGGCAGCACATAATTATTGGTATCGCCTTCATAATAGGCCTGCTTGGCGAATTTCAATCCTTCTACCAGCGACAGCGGGCGCGCCATTTCGGGCTGCGCCGTAATAAACTGCGAGAGCGAATCCATGCGCTCATAGGTATCGAGCGGGTTTTTGCGCAGGCCGTTTTTTTGTTTCGTATCCACGATAACCTCCAGCGGCATCACACCCTTAAAATTCTTTTCAAAGAATTTGAGATCGGTATAGATTTTATCTGTTTTAGGCAGGTCGTCCACGATAAACCCTTCCGAGCGCAGGCGCATAATACCGGCTACGGCTACTATGAGCAGCACAACGGTAGCGCCGTAAATCGTTTTGCGGTGGTGCAGCGACCATATTTCCAGCTTGTCGAGTATGGCCAGCAGCCATTTGTTGTCGAGGTACTTAGTATGCCTTGCTTTGGGTGCGGGCAGGTAGCTCAGTACCGACGGGATAAGAATAAATGAAATGACAAACAGGGCCATGATATTGATACCGGCTACGAGGCCGAATTCTTTGAGGATGGCGCTTTTTGTCAAAGCAAATACGGCAAAGCCGATGGCGGCGGCGATATTGCAAAACAGGGTAACAATGCCCATCTTGCTTATCATTTGCGCCAGCGCAGTCTTTTTATCGCCGGTATCGTTGTAGCTGATATGGTATTTATTGAGAAAATACACGCAGTTGGGAATGCCAATCACCACCACCAGGGTAGGGATAAGGGCAATGAGCAGGGTGATTTTATACCCGAGTAATTGTATGGTGCCCATGCTCCATATAACACCCGTCAGCACCACGGCCAGCGAGAGCACCACGGTGCTGACGCTCCTGAAAAAAACCAGCAGTATCAGCGCCAGCAATATGATGGAGCCTATCAGGAACAATTTCATTTCGGAAGCAATGCGTATCGCCAGGCTGGTGCGTATATGCGGCAGCCCGCTGTAGCGCAGCGCTACCCCATGCCGGTGTGCAAAGCTGTCGGTAAGGGCCAGGATATTCCCTACTACGCCGTTTCTTTCTTTAGAATTGAGGATGTCTTTGTTGATGCGCACGGCGCTCAGGTAGGTATGCGTATCGGGATTGTACAACAGGCCTTTGTAAAAAGGCAGGGTATGAAAGATACGCGCGCCGCTGTCGATAGCGCTTTGCGATAAGGGGCCGGGAGCAAAAAGCGGGCGTGCCTGCAAGCGCTCGGTAGCGCTGTCTTTAACCAGGTTAAGGGCGGTGGTTACGCTGAGCACATCCTCTACCCCCTTTACCTGCCTGAGCTTACTGTTCAGCTCGCGGAAATCATTAAAAAGGGTATCGGTAAACAAATGCTCCGTTTGCAGGCCAATGGCCATCAGGTTGCCGTCTTCGCCAAACTCGCGGCGGAAATTCTGGTAGCTTACATACTTCGGATTATCGGTGGGCACTGCCCGGGAGAAATCATAGCTCAATTGTACTTTGGACGCCTGCCAGCCCATGAAACAGGTGGCGGCCAGCAAAGTCAGCAGTAATACCAATCGGTTTTTGAGTACGAAACTGGCGGTACGCTCCCACATAGTGTAATAGATTGTTTAACAGTAATAAGATATAGCCTGTAAGGCCCACAAAGAACGTTAATTTAGCCGTTACATGGAAGTTAATTTCCGCCCGCGAATGATACCTTTGGGGCGACTCTTCGACCCTTCGACAAGCTCAGGATGACAATCTTTACGTGATAATCTTTGCATAATCCTGATTCTGTCACCCTGAGCTTGTCGAAGGGTATTAACCAAATGCCGAAATGAGAGTTTTTCTTGTCATATATATTCTTCTCCTGCTTTCCGCCCCCCGCACCTGCGCCCAGCTGCCGCCGGTAGGGCAGTGGCGGGAGCACCTTTCGTACAACCAGGCCCGGCGGGTAGCGGCCACCCCGACAGGTATTTATTGTGCTACTCCCTACGCCCTGTTTCGGGTGGAGGTGGCCGATAACAGCATCGACCGTTTCAGCAAAGTGAACGGGCTGCACGAAACGGGCATTCAAACCATGGCCTGGGACGGGCTGCAAAACAAGCTGGTCATCGCCTATACCAACAGCAATATCGATGTGCTCGATGGAAATAATATCATTAATATCGACGCCTTCCTGAAAAAGGATATCCCGGGCGATAAAACCATCTATAATATCTTTTGCGCCGGCGGCTATGCCTATGGGTGCACCGGACTGGGTATTATCGTGGTCGACGAAAATAAATACGAGGTAAAAGATACCTGGATAATAGGCGCCGCCGGCAACAGCACTCCTATATACGGCGCCGTTGCCGACGGGCTTTTCTTTTATGCCGCTACAGGCGAAGGATTGAAGCGCGGCGCCGCCACAGGCCAGAACCTGTCCGACTACCGCAACTGGCAGCTGCTGAGCGGCGCAGGCGGACTATCCGCCGGCGAATGCCGCGACGTGGTAAACCTGCAGGGCGCCATCGTCGTACAAAAAAATGATTCCCTGTTTGTATGGAGTGGCAGCAGCTGGAACCTGTTGTATGCTTCCGCCTGGGCCATCAGCAATATAAACGTATCAGGCAATCGCCTGCTGGTAAGCCAGCAGCAAGGCAATAAAGGACGGGTGCTGGTGCTCGATAAAAGCGGCGTCGTAGAGCAAACCATCGCACAGGACCCCCTGGCGGCGCCGCGGCAGGCCATCCTCCTGCAAAACGAGCTGTGGGCCGCCGATAGCATCGCAGGCCTGCTGCGCATAAGCGGTGGCAGCGTGGAGCGCTACCGGCCCAATTCACCGCTGTCGGTAGCCGCAGGAAATATGAGCGCACGTGAAGGCATCGTATGGGTGGCATCGGGTGCAGTAACAGGCAGCTGGACGAATACCTTTACCAAAAACGGGCTGTACCGTTATGCGGAGGGAGAATGGATCAACTATAACAGCAGTACGCTGCCCGCCTTCGACAGCCTCTATGATATCGTGACCGTGGCAATCGACCCGCTGGATAATTCCGCCTGGGGCGGCTCCTTCGGCGGAGGGCTGCTGCACCTGCAAAATAATAATGCGGTGCAGGTGTTTAAACAAAACAGCCCGCTTCCGCATGCGGCCACCGACCCGTCGAAATATTACGTGGCAGGACTGGCGTTTGACAACGACCACCAGCTCTGGATAAGCAATTACGGCGCAACGCAGGCCCTGTCGGTCAAAAAGACCGATGGCAGCTGGCGCTCGTTCTCCTTCCCGTTTGGCATACCGGGCAACGCGGTATCGCAGGTATTGCCGGACGATTACAACCAGGTATGGATGGTAAGCCCCGGCGGCAATGGCCTGCTTTGCTTTAACCACGGCCCTTCGGTAGATAATCCTGCCGACGATAAATGGAAATTATACCAGCCGGGTAAGGGTAGCGGCAACCTGCCTTCTAAAAATGTACTATGCATCGCCCGCGATAAGAGCAGTTATATATGGGTGGGCACCGATAAAGGTGTCGGCATCCTCCAGTGCGCACAGGACGTGTTTTCCGTGCAGGGCTGCGATGCGGTGCTGCCCATTGTGCAGCAGGATAATTTTGCCGGCTACCTGTTTAGCGGCGAGCAGGTGCAATGCATAGCGGTGGATGGCGCCGACCGCAAATGGGTGGGCACTAAAAACGGCGTATGGCTGCTAAGCGCCGATGCGGAAAAAACGATATACCGGTTTACCGCAGACAACAGCCCTTTGACGGCCAATGATGTGCGTACTATAACAATCGACGGGCAGACGGGAGAAGTATTTTTTGCCACGGCAAACGGCCTCTGCTCTTTTCGCAGCACGGCAACGGAAGGGAGCGAAACCAATAGTAATGTGCTGGTCTTTCCCAATCCCGTACCGCCTGGATATAACGGCGCCATTGCCATCCGCGGGCTGGTAGACAATGCCATTGTAAAGATAACGGAGCTCAACGGGCGGCTGGTATATGAAACCCGCGCCCTGGGCGGGCAGGCCGTGTGGAATGGAAAAGACTACAACGGGCGCACCGTCGCCACCGGTGTATACCTTGTATTGGTGAGCGATGATGCGCGGCGGCAGAAGACAGCGGCTAAGATTGTTTTTATAGGTAAGTAAACGCCATTAACCCAACATGGTTCAAGCAACCAAAGGTATCGTGCTGCGCACCGTTAAATACGGCGAAACGAGCGTCATCGTGGCTATATACACGGAGCTGTTCGGTATGCAATCGTATATCGTAAACGGCGTGCGCACGTCATCAAAAAAGAACCCCGGCAAGGCGGGCCTGTTCCAGCCCGGTGCGATGCTTGATCTGGTGGTATACCACAGCGATCTCAAAAACCTGCAGCGGCTGAAAGAATACAAATGGGGCTACCTGTATAAAAACATTTTTTCCGACGTATTCAGGAACGCCGTGGCCCTGTTTATGGTAGAGCTGCTGCAAAAAACGATTAAGCAACCGGAGACGAATGCCGGTTTGTTTTATTTTATCGAAGACGCTTTTACCCATCTCGACGATAGCCCGCAGGCCGTGGTAGCCAATTACCCCTTGTATTTCGCCCTGCACCTGGCGGGTTTCCTGGGTCTTAATTTTTCCGACGACTATACGCCCGAAAAGCCTTACCTCGATTTGCAGGAAGGCGAGTTCCTGCCGGAGCATCCCATACACCCGCATTTCCTGGGCGGGCAATACAGTTATATCACCTCGCAGTTGTTAAAGGCGATGCAGCCGCATGAGCTAAGCGAAATAAAGCTGAACAAGGAAATTCGCAATACGCTGTTATATGCCTACCAAACGTTTTATGCACTGCATGTATCCGATTTCGGGATAATGAAAACATTACCGGTATTGCAGGAGGTGCTGTCGTAAGGTATTCAGTCCCGGCAGGGCGGCATATTCGTAGCAAATAAAACCCCGTTATACGACCTATAGAAGCCTCCGGCTGTTCTGCACAATTCCCGCCGCATCTGTTTCCAGTACGGTAAGGCCCGGTTGCTTGCCTGTATCAAAGCTGCCGAGATCTCCGTCCCATTGCAAAGCTTCGGCCCCGTTAAGCGTAGCCCATTGCAGGATAGTTTCAAGTGATATGGAAGGAAAATATTGTTGTATGGCGCCTATCTCCCTGGCAATGCTCAGCTGCCAGTTGCTGCTGTAGCTATCGGTGCCCAGCACCAGCTTGCAGCCGTTATTCATTAAACGTTGTATGGGAGGCGTTTTGTTTTCGATGTACAGGTTGGCATTGATACAAAGGCAGTATATAAGCTGCAGGCCATTGTTGCCGGCATAATGGTTGGCAAACAGAATATCTTCTTCCGGTATATAGGTGTTATGAATAAGGAACAGGGTTTGTCCTTTTGTAAAATACGGCAGGCAGCTTTGCAGGCTGCTTTTGCCTGTTATGGGAAAAGGCGACTGGTCGACGCCGAATATCTTAAACAGGTTGAGCAAACCACCGCCGCCGGTTGTATACAGCTCATCTTCCGCGGGATGCTCCTGGCTGTGCATGGAAATGATTTGACCGGCAGTGGCTTCATTGAGCAGCGTAAAAGTAAGAGGGCTGATGCTATAAGGCGCATGAGGCGTGAGCACGCTGCGGTGGGGTGCGGACAACCGGTGCTGGTGTTCCTGCAGCACCTGCGTATAATGCGCCATATTACCGGCTGCTTTGGCATCGGTAAAGCTCAGCACTTCAATAAAGCTGTGCCAGCGTATACGGCCGGCGGCTTTTACGGGCACGGCATCGGCGGTATTGCAGATATCGCCTACGGCTACGATGCCGTTTTGGTCCATTTCCCGGGCGGCATTGGCTATCTCCTGCTGCACTACCTCAGGCGCAAACCCGCGTTTGGTGACAACGCTGCATAGAAAATCGATGAGACCGGTATGCGGCGGAATGACATTTTTTAAATGGCTTAGCTCAACATGGCAATGGCAGTTGATAAGACCGGGACTGAGTATGCCTGCAATGTGTTCGATGTCATCGCCGGCTTTGGCCCGGGGCAGGATGCCGGCTATTTTACCTGTTTCATCCGTTATCAGCACTTCGTCGTGCGCGCGGAAACGATGTCCGTCAAATAGTTTGTCCGCGCTGTATTTTCTGTACGCCATAGTGCGTGCAAAGATATATGGACTTCGTACATTCACCCCCTAATTATTTGTATGAGAAAATCAATCTTCCTGGTTGTTTTTATTGCAACCGCCGTACCTCTTACTGCCCAGAAAAAAAGTGTCAGCTATGAGCAGGCGTTCAGAAACGACGCGTTGGATATTTTTAAATCGCTGCCGCCTGCCGCCAGCTGGATCGATGACGAGCATTATATGGAATACCGCCAGGACGAAGGCGGCAAAACCATTTTGTTATCAGTAGAGGTAAAGAGCGGTAAGGCCGTACCGTATACCGCCCCGGCAGCGAAAACACCTCCTTTGGAATCGCGTGAGCGGCCCCGGATAGAATTCAATTGGCGTATCAACGCGCTTTCACCCGATTACAAATGGCAGGCCTTTGTAAAAAGGGATAATAACCTGTACATACAGGAAATAGCTACCGGCAAAACAATACAGCTAACTACAGATGGCAGCGATAGCATACTCAACGGCTATGCCTCCTGGGTATATTACGAGGAGATACTGGGGCGCCAATCGCACTACCGCGCCTTTTGGTGGAGCCCCGATAGTAAAAAGCTGGCGTTTATGCGCTTTGATGAGTCGCAGGTGCCGGTATTCCCTATTTACTGGGCAGATGGTCAGCATGGCCGCCTCGAAAACCAGCGCTATCCCAAGGTGGGCGATAAAAATCCCGAAGTGAAAGTGGGTGTTGCAGATATAGCAAACGCAAAAACGGTGTGGACTGCTTTCAATGCATCGGACGACCAGTATTTTGGTAAGCCTTACTGGACACCAGCCGGCCAGCTCTGGGTGCAATGGATGAACCGCGGGCAGGACGATCTCAAAATCTATAACATCGATTTGGTCAACGGCAGCAAATCGGAGCTGTACGAAGAAAAGCAATCCACGTGGATAGACCTGGATGACGACGACCGCATCGAATTCCTCGAAAGCGGCAAGGGCTTTATCCTGCGAAGCGATAAAACCGGCTGGCGCCACCTGTATCTGTATGATATGAGCGGCAAGCTGCTCAATGCCATCACCGAAGGCGCGTATACAGCCGGCGCAATCTTTAAGATTGATGAAAAAGCAAAGCAGGTGTATTTTTCAGCCCGCAGGGAAAACTCCGCGCGCTGGGATTTGTATTGCAGCAGTTTCGATGGTAAAAAGCTGACCCGTCTTTCCACGGGTGATTATTCATACAGCGGTATGCTGCTGTCGCCCGGCAATCATTATTTTATTACCAGCTATTCGGGCATCAATACGCCGGCCGTGCAGGTGCTGATGGATACCAAAGGCAGGATCATTCGCGAGATAGCCAATGTAAAAGGTTCCGCATTCGATAGGTATGCATTGCCCCGCAAAGAGCTTACCCGGGTAAAGTCGGCCGACGGCCTGTTTGATTTGCCGGTGCTGATTACCTATCCCATCAATTTCGACCCCAATAAAAAATACCCGGTGCTCGTAAACGTATACGGCGGACCGAATGCAGGCACCGTATACGATGTGTGGCGAATGTCCCCCACCGATATATGGTGGGCGCAGGAAGGGCTGGTGCAGGTAGCTTTCGATAACCGCAGCAGCGGGCATTTTGGTAAGAAGGGAATGAATTATATCTACCGCCAGCTGGGCAAATATGAAATAGAGGATTTCATGACCTGCGGCCGCTGGCTTAAGCAACAGCCATGGGTAAATGGTTCAAAGCTGTGCATCACCGGCGGCAGCTTTGGCGGTTATATGACCTGTATGGCGTTAACCTATGGAGCGGATGTATTCGATTATGGCATTGCCAATTCATCGGTCACCGACTGGCAATTGTATGATACGCATTATACGGAACGTTATATGGACACGCCCTCCGAAAACCCCGATGGATATAAGCAAACGGCGGTGACCACCTACGCCGGTAAATACAAGGGCCTGCTGCGCATCATTCACGGCACGACCGACGATAACGTACACCTGCAAAACAGCCTGCAGCTGATCAATAAGCTGGAAGACATGAAAAAGCATTATGAGCTGATGCTGTATCCCGGCGAGCGGCATGGCATCGGCGGTAGTAATCCTGCCAAGGGGCTGCACAATCGTACCGAGGCGGCGGCGTTCTATTATAAATACCTGCTCGATAAGGCTATGCCGGATAGTTTCTGGAAGTAGGTAAGTGGGGGCAAAAGAAAATAAGGCCGGGGTAGTTGAGAACTACCCGGCCTTTATATATAAGTTGCTTACGAGTTCTATTTATTCATCATCTGTTTAGCCTCGATGCTCAGCGTAGCATGGGGTACGGCCCGCAGCCTGGCTTTGTCGATCAGCTTACCTGTTACACGGCAGACGCCATAGGTTTTGTTTTCTATGCGCATCACCGCTTTTTCGAGGTGATCGATAAAGGTGATTTGGCGGCTGGCCATCTGGCTCAGCTGTTCACGTTCCATGCTCATACTGCCATCTTCCATTGTCATGTAACGGGCGTCGTCATTGTCGCCACCCATCTCATCACGGCGGGTTATCAGGCCCTGCAGGTACGCCAGCTCTTTCTTGGCAGCATCTAACTTTTTAACAATGATGTCTTTAAACTCTACTAATTCTGCGTCGCTATATCTCATAGTTGGCCCGGATGGTTGTTCAATTGGTTGATCTAATACTGACTTGGTAAAATCAGGATGATATTTTCTAACTGTTTTTGTCTTTATCTCCGGCAGCACTACTTTGCTGGGCTTAACCGGTACCGTCGTTTTTTTAGGTACGGGCGGCGGTGTATTGGTGACCGGTTTAAAGGCTGGTTTAGGAGGCACATAGGGTCCCTGTTGCTTGATTGAAGTAGCAGGGGCGGGTGTGTGGGTTTTTACAGGTTCCGTCTTTTTCGGCAAAATCTTTGAAATGGGTTTTTGGGCCACCACTTTGGAAACAACCGGTTTGGCCTTTTTATCGGCCGGCTTGGGTGCTTTCTTGGCAACCACAGGAGGTTTGGGAGCAGGCTTTTTAGCAACCGCTTTTTTGGCGGCAACCGCTTTTGCCGCCTTTGGCGGAGCAGGTTTAGCAGGGGCTTTTTTAGCCGGTTTGGCTGCTTTCTTCTTGACTGCCATACTGTTTATACTTTTTTGGTCACAAACACTTTCAGCGGAATGTCGTTTACCTCAATGTCAGTGCCATCGCTGATTTCGGGCACTATCTCCAGCCTGTCGGCCAGAATTTCGGCGCAAATATAGGTATTATACTTGTTGACAGATGTTGCCAGTTCTTTGTTCTGCGTCAATTGCACCAAAATTCTGTCGGTTAATTCATATCCATTGTCTTTGCGGATTTTCTGGATACGGTTCACCAGCTCACGGGCATTACCCTCGTCTACGAGCTCGGGGGTAATAGTGACATCCAACGCTACTGTCAGGCTGCCTTTGTTGGCCACCATCCAGCCGGGAATGTCCTCACTGGTGATATCTACATCGGTAACCTGTAATATTACGGGTTCGTTTTCAATCAGCAAAGAATAACTTCCCTCTTTTTCCAATTTTGCGATATCTTCTTTCGTAAATCCGGCCAAAGCGGCTGCCACCGCTTTCATCTTCGGCCCCAACCGCTTGCCCAGCGCCACATAATTGGGCTTTATTTTCTTGCTGATAAAGCCGTTGTCGCCCGAGAGGTATTCCAGTTCCTTTACGTTTACCTCCGCCTTGATCAGGTCCGCCACTTTTTCCAGTTGTTCCTGCATGCGGGTATCCGGCACAGGTACCAACACCCTTTGCAGGGGTTGACGCACCCTGATATTCATTTTCTTGCGGAGCGACAGCACCAGCGAGGAGGCATCCTGCGCCAGCTGCATCCGCTCTTCGAGCAGGGTGTCT